>WLWD01004948.1_pt1 | contig 18292 bp, 11 predicted proteins | sample 6712731 | NCBI WGS metagenome assembly WLWD01 (sample SAMN12718690, study PRJNA576275) | sponge metagenome | isolation source: marine sponge | host: Mycale hentscheli | place: New Zealand: South Island, Marlborough, Capsize Point | collected 2014-11-01
CAATTGCATAAAAATATCAACCTCTTCCATTCTCCTCTTTTATGGATGGTAACTTGCTAAACCAGTATTAGGTATTAGAGTACTTTTTAGAAGGTTTTGTTGTTTTGTTTTGTTTTTCAGGAACAAAACCATTTCTGTTGAAAGTGCGTGTAAATGTTCTAAGTATTCACGGGACATCACTTGTGTGGATTTCAATGGTAATATAGTAATACTAATAGTTGTTCTATTAATTTGATGATATTTAAACTGTTAGGGTCTTATCATTTGGTTTCCGTGAGGTTTTGCTCCTGTGAGAGTGAAGTGGAAACACTGCTTCGGGCGCATCTATTTCCTGCTTCGGGCGCATCTATTTCCTGCTACTCCAAAGCAGCCTCAACTAGTCTTTTGTTTTAAATTATTTGATTGGTATGAAGCACTACTATTGGAGTGCCAAGTTGCCGTACAAGACTTTGTATCTGCTTTGAATGTTCTGACTAGTTCAAATCTTCTTCAGGTACGTTCATAACTTCAGTATTGGGTAAAATTAAGCCTTTGCCTCTCCCCCGCCCCTCCCCTAGAGATTGTTCAATACTCAAGTTGAGTCTTTGCAACATGTAATCAGCATTACCTTACCATACCTATTTAAGCAGGGAAAACTATGAGTTCTAATACACAAAATAATGTTTTATTATTTTTAATCTCTGCCCCTCCTAGAATTTCAAAAATCCTATTTCGCCCAACTAGGTTCGATTTCTGTAAGCAGCCCTGCACACCCCCGTTACAGGAATCGAGAAGGAACCGAGGACAGTAGGTAATGTGCGTTGATGACTCATTGACACTCTAACTAACCAGTTAACTTTGAACTGAGTATATAGGAAGTGGACACATTTGTGAGTTACCAAGCGAAGCAATTCTGCTATGCTTTTTGCCTAAATTCACGGATGCAAAGGTAAGTATAGTGAGTGTAAATGAACCCACTGGAGCTTCCGGGACACACAATAGACAGATTACACTTTCGTGGCGAGACGGAGAACTGACAATGTCCCGGACGTTTGGGACAGTTGGCAACTATGCAATTTTATCCATTATTTTAAATACCACGTTGCGCATCTTGAATAGACCACACAATGCATGTCAGACCCCTTGAAAAACAAAACACAAACAACAACAACAGTATCAAAAGCACCACCAACAACACAACAAAAAAACAACAAAAACAACAACAAACAAACAAACAAACAAACAAAATAGCTAGTTGAGACTTGGATCTATTTATCATTATTATCAATAAGTAAAGTAAGTCCTACCCCCCCCCTGACATTTTGAAATAAATAAGTCAAATACTGCCACAATTGCATAATTTGCTAATATCACTTGATAGTTTACATACCGTAGACGCTGATTATTAAGCACCACTATATTATGTTAAGCGCTGATTCTTGTTGAGCGACCCAGTTTTACTTTGCTCTTGGACCTTTATGTTTAGCGCAGCCAACGACGCATTGTGAACTTCGACCTCACTCCAGGCGCGTTGTGCTCATAAGCACCCTTTGTTAAGCGCTCATTTGCGCGCTTAACAACCAGCCTCTACGGTATCTCATTGATACATTTTTGTAGCCACATTAATATGCCAGGATTTACAAATTGGTGCACTTATGTAAACCTAATAAAAATGAAATTATCATACCCATTGATTTGAAGAAATCCTTAACAAACAAATTGTAAGGGTTCGGAGCTCTTAGTTTTTGAGGTGCTTTTTTTTTTTTTTTAGTTTTCTCTTTATCCAGTCCCTTTCTTCTTTTTCTTTCATTTCCAATCCAATTCTGCAATAATTTATAATGGTGATAATATCCTGATGCTAGCAAAGTACCTCAACAACAATTATGAAATACATACCAATGATACAACAAGTGATGATTTCACACAAATTAATTGCACAGTGATATAAGACAGCTACATACGTGGTAGTGTACTTGAATATGCAATAAGCTTTAGTAACTATAATTAACTATTATAGGGGTATTCTCCAGAGTTGGGGTTGATTATATGATTACAATCGTAATCGATTGTAATCAATTACAAGTTTTTGCGTAATCATAATCATAATCAAAATCATGTGGCTAATTGTGGGTGTAATCGTAATCATAATCACAGTTTTGTAATCAAACCCATAGAACTATTACTGGTAATATTAGCAGTAAAGTAAACTGCAAGTGTTAGCTATAATTAAGAGTTGTAGCAGCTGAACTAAAGGCCACTAATGTAGCCTGCAACTTCCTCCATTCTCCAGCATCTAGTGGACCAGTCGAGACCTTTTTCCATTGCTGGAAAAATATGTAGATCGATAAGATACTGTCTATCAGACAAACTGGTTGAAAAACATGTTCCCTCATTGTAACAATCCTTAATTTTTTTACAATTGTAATCGTAATCAATAATCATAATCGTTTATTTGACTGTGTAATCGCAATCATAATCAATGTTTCATAATCACACTGTAATCGTAATCATAATTATAATCATGTTATGGTAATCAACCCCAACTTTGGTTCTCAGTCTTAATTTTTTTTTCACACTTGTATCTGAGTCTTGTAATGAGAACTCTATACTACATTAATAGAGAGTACTAACTTTTATCTCCGATCCTTCTCTCCTTAATTTCTTGGCTACTTGCTGAATTAAAGATACTTTGTCTTGTCTTGTACTATCCATTCCTCTATCATAGGCTCTCTTCAACTCTTCCCTCTCATCATCATTAAAATAAACTCTAGTTCTCGTGGTGGCAGTGGCTCCTTCCATCGTTATAGCCTCCTCCATCGCTTGTGCAGGTATGGTAAAGGTCTCTATTCCTGCAGGTGAACTTTGACCTCCTAAGTGTGCTCAGTCAGCAATAATTATCCTCCAGCTAATACTTGAGAACAAAACTAGACAAAGTGTACCTAATGACTTGGAAATAACGCGCGAAGCGGGTGACCGGTTACTATGGCATTGAAGACCCTTTTCCAGACTTAATTTCAAAACTTCGCCGTTTTATGGGGGGATACGGAGTGCCGGTTGTTAGTTGTCAAGAGCCGTTGGTAGTCAGAATACCGTAGTATTAAGCTACTACTTCTCGAGGGAAGCTGAGATAAGTACGCAATTCCATATTTGTTAGCTAAATATGCAAAATTAACTCTGGCCTTTCTTTTTTGTAGCTAAGAGCTAGTCAACAGTGACTGGTAAATTTAAATAGTCAGATTGGCTCAAATTTGGTACTACAAAAGTTACCACTGCTCAAGAAAATGAGGTAAGAAAGTAATTTTGTATTTGTGTGCTAAAATTGATTGTCTTTTGTTTTTGTAGGTGAGAGCTTGTTGTCAAGAATTCAAGGTAATTCAGATGGACAAAGTAACTTCAATTTGATACTACAGAATTTATCAATACTCAAGAATGATGTAAGTAGTAATTCCATATTTGTTGGCTAAAATTACAAATAATAACACTGGTTTATTTTTTATCGTAGCTGAGAGTTTGTTCAAGAGTTACTGGTGATTGAGATTATCAGAATGGTTGATGTTTGATACTACAAAAGTTGGTAAGAGAGTGATTTTGTATTTGTTTGCTGAAATCAAATGTCATAACTGCTATTATAGTGTTTGCATGAAGTAAGCTAAAACATAGTAACATTTTATGTTACCTAACCATCAAGCTCGCTCGCCATTTGTGCTCAAGCACACCACTAGTTTATATATATGTTTGGACGTATGTATGTCATTTTGTACTTTGCCCCTCCATATTTTTGTGTTCGCTCCGCGTTCGACCCCGTCCCAAACTTCACTAAACAGAATCTTCCGGTTTAGCCACCATTACCCGTATCACCTTAGAAATTGAATTGTTTACCGCTTTGAATTCTTTTGCGGGTGCAGTTAAAACTCAAAAACTTATGGGAGCTCCTTTTCTATTCGAGTTAGTCGCTATTTGTCACAGTTATAAGCCCTACTCTACAGCATTAACTTGTAAATTCATTGTCCACTAGACGAACCACGAAGGTAAGTCTTGCGTAGGTATGTTCAGTTGTGTGAAAGTATTGTGCGTTACAACTACTATTAAGAATGTCACAAAGAAAACTTTAAATAACGTGACTTGATTTTGTTGCTTCTTTTTCAATTCAAACAGTTGCGGGGAGCGGTTACTATGGCATTGAAACCCCTTTACCGCATACGTAATTTAAAAACTCGACATTATTTTAGTAGCTTGAGTGTTAGTTGTTAAAGTCAATCATTTAACAATAGTGTAGTTTAAGGCTCGCTTGCCATTTGTGCTCAAGCACACCACTAGTACTAGTGGTGTGCTTGAGCACAAATGGCGAGCAAGCCTGATAGTTAGGTAACATAAAGCTAAGTATTGTTACTATGTTTTAGCCTAGTTCATGCAAACACTATAATTGGCGAGCGAGCGAGACACTTACAGGGGTAACACAATTAAAAATCGGGGATGTTTGTTGATTTATATGTTTGGACGTATGTATGTCATTTTGTACTTTGACCCTCCGTATTTTTGTGTTCGCTCCGCGTTCGACCCCGTCCCAAACTTCACTAAACAGAATCCTCCGGTTTAGCGACCATTACCCGTATCACCTTAGAAATTGAATTGTTTACCGCTTTGAATTGTTTTGCGGGTGCAGTTAAAACGCAAAAACTTATGGGAGCTCCATTTCTATTCGAGTTAGTCGATATTTGTCACAGTTATAAGCCCTACTCAACAGCATTAACTGGTAAATTCATTGTCCACTGACGAACCACGAAGGTAAGTCTTGCTAGGTATGTTCAGTTGTGTGAAAGTATTGTGCGTTACAACTACTATTAAGAATGTCACAAAGAAAACTTTAAATAACGTGACTTGATTTTGTTGCTTCTTTTTCAATTCAAACAGTTGCGGGGAGCGGTTACTATGGCATTGAAACCCCTTTACCGCATACGTAATTTAAAACTCGACTTTATTTTAGTAGCTTGAGTGTTAGTTGTTAAATCAATCATTTAACAATAGTGTAGTTTAAGGCTCGCTCGCCATTTGTGCTCAATCACACCACTAGTTGGCGAGCGAGCGTAGCGAGCGAGACACTTACAGGGTAACACAATCGAAAATCGGGGATGTTTATTTTTATTTATTTATTGGCGAGCGAGCGAAGCGAGCGAGACACTATCAGGGTTAACGTAATCGAGATTTCGCTATATTTATTTATTTATCTGTTTATGGGGTACGTGAGACTTCTGTTTTAGCCCGCGCTTCTAATTACGTAAGTTAGGTAAAGCGTTCACAGTTCCAGTATTTTTCAATTAACGAGCGCGGAGAATCCTGCTGCACTGTCTTACGCAACTCTGTTTCAACCAAAACATTTATAGCTACTCTCTTCTTGAAACAATTGTGAAGTCTTTGTCAAGCTGTGCTTCTTTGCCACTGCTTTCTAAGTTTATTCAGGTAATTCTGTTATTGTTAACTTTTCATGCCTAATCAGTTCGATGTAATTTCTGTCCTATTTTTCTGTAAAAAGAGTCTGCTCGCTCGCCATGCATTTGCACTATTCGAGCGCACCACTAGTGAGAGCTAACAAATATGGAATTGCGTACTTACCTCGGCATCCCTCGAGTAGTAGTAGCTTCCTTAGCATTAATACTTTATGTGCTTACATACGCTATTCAGAAGTAGTCATAGCTCTCTTAGTACTGACTACAGGTGGCTCTTGACAACTAGTAACAAGCCGCACTTAGCCAAAAAAAAGGCGAAGTTTTGAATTTAAATCTGGTAAAGGGTCTTCAATGTCATAGTAACCGATCGAATCAACTTTTTGTTTCTTGAAAAGCAAGCGTTTTCGCATGAATTTTCTCACACTTTGGAGCTTAAGTATAAAGTAAGACTTGCTTAATGCTGTATGTTCAGGCCACTGAACACTGTGTAACACTTATAATTAACTCACTTTATTTTGTGTGTTTTAATCTTATTATTTCCTGTTGTTGTCCTACCACTTTCCACTACTTCCGCTCCCCTGGTGTGTGTGCTGGCAGCTGATTGGTCAGTTGTTAGCGCATGCTTTCCAGCTGTTTCCATGTTAGCTGTTTTTGTTATCTTTAGTTTTATCTCATACTTGTGGTCACTTGACTCTTGTATTTAGTGGTCATCAGCTCTAGTGCTTGTGGTCTACTATTTTATATCAAACTTGTCTAACCAATATATCTAATTCTGTGTGTGTGTGGAGACAGTGTAACTTGTCAGTGGAATTACAACCCATGAGAGTTATATATTCTAGCTTCTAATACATACACTCAGGACTGTCTTTAATTCAGGATTCGCATTGGATACTTCCAGTGTCAGAACCCGCATCAACACTGTAGTTTCAGAATATACTGGGGTCAAGCCTAAAAAGCCGTGTTTTTTTAAGAAAAAACGTTCCCCGCACGCGCGTTTAAAGGGCATACGTACAATCCATACATACATACATACACTAGTGGTGCGCTCGAATAGCGCAAATGCATGGCGAGCGAGCAGACTCTTTTTACAGAAAAATAGGACAGAAATTACATCTAACTGTAGTGCACAGTGTAACCCTTTCCATTCTCAGTTAGCATCAGAGAATCTAAAGTCTCTGATCCCAGACTAAACTAACAGAATTACCTGAATAAACTTCGAAAGCAGTGGCAAAGAAGTGCAGCTTGACAAAGACTTCACAATTGTTTCAAGAAGAGAGTAGCTGTAAACGTTTTGGTTGAAACAAAGGATTCTCCGCGCTCGTTAATTGAAAAATACTGGAACTGTGAACGCTTTACCTAACTTACGTAATTAGAAGCGCGGGCGAAAACAGAGGTCTCACGTACCCCACAAACAGATAAATAAATAAATATAGCGAAATCTCGATTGAGTTACCCCTGCTATTCGAGCGCACCACTAGTAATTTGGCGAGCGAGCGTAGCGAGCGAGACACTTACAGGGGTAACACAATTGAAAATCGGGGATGTTTGCTTGTTTATATATATGGACGTACGTATGTCATTTTGTACTTTTTACCCTCCGTATCTGTGTTCGCTCCGCGTTCGACCCCGTCCCAAACTTCACTGAACAGAATCCTCCGGTTTAGCGACCATTACCCGTATCGCCTTAGAAATTGAATTGTTTACAGCTTTGACTTGTTTTGCGGGTGCAGTTAAAACTCAAAAACGTATGGCAGCTCCATTTCTATTCGAGTTAGTGGCGGTGGTAAGTTAATACGCACGCCTACTCAACAGTATCTACTCAAAAATTCATTGTCCACTAGACGAACCACGAAGGCAAGTTGGGTAGGTATGTTCAGTTGCGTGAAAGTATTGTGCGTTACAACTACTATTAAGAATATCACAAAGAAAATTTTAAATAACGTGATTTGATTTTGTTGCTTCTTTTTCAATTCAAACTGTTGCGGGAGCGGTTACTATGACACTGAAACCCCTTTACCGCATACGTAAACTCGACTTTATTTTAGTAGCTTGAGTGTTAGTTGTTAAAATCAAATTTAACAATAGTGTAGTTTAAGGCTCGCTCGCCATTTGTGCTCAAGCACACCACTAGTATATAGGTATGTATGTATGAATGGTACGTATGCTCACCTGTAACTCAATCGAGATTTCGCTATATTTATTTATTTATCTGTTTATGGGGTACGTGAGACCTCTGTTTTCGCCCGCGCTTCTAATTACGTAAGTTAGGTAAAGCGTTCACAGTTCCAGTATTTTTTAATTAACGAGCGCGGAGAATCCTTTGTTTCAACCAAAACGTTTACAGCTACTCTCTTCTTGAAACAATTGTGAAGTCTTTGTCAAGCTGCGCTTCTTTGCCACTGCTTTCAAAGTTTATTCAGGTAATTCTGTTAGTTTAGTCTGGGATCAGAGACTTTAGATTCTCTGATGCTAACTGAGAATGGAAAGGGTTACACTGTGCACTACAGCTAGATGTAATTTCTGTCCTATTTTTCTGTAAAAAGAGTCTGCTCGCTCGCCATGCATTTGCGCTATTCGAGCGCACCACTAGTTATTTGTATATAATATGTATGGACGTACGTAAGGCATTTTTGTACTTTGACCCTCGCGTTTTTGTGTTAGTTCGGTTGTCGACCCCGTCCCAAACTTCACTAAACAGAATCCTCTGTTTATCGATCAGTACCCGTATCACCCTAGAAATTGAATTGTTTACCGTTTTGAATTCTTTTGCGGGTGCAGTTAAAACTTGAAAACTTTTAAGGGACTTCCATTTCTATTCGAGTTAGTGGCGGTGGTAAGTCAATGCGCTCTTTGTCATGGTTATAAGCCGTGCGCAACAGTATTTACCTGAAAATACATTGTCCACTAGACTACTGCGAAGGTAAGTCTGTGTAGGTGCATATCCAGTTGTGTCAAAGCATTGTGTGTTACAACCACTACTTAGCTAAAGAATATCACAAAGAAAACTTTTAAATAACGTGTATTGTTTTGTTGTTGTTTTTTCCCTTCAATTCAAGCAGTTGCAGAGAGTTGTTACTATGGCACTGAAATTCCTTTACCGTGTATGCGAAATTAAAAAACTGGACCTTATTTCAGTAGCTTCAGTGTTAGAAGTCAAAATCATTCATATAAAAATAGTATAGTCTTTAGGCTCGCTCGCCATTTGTGCTCAAGCACATCACTAGTAATAGTACGGCTCGTAAGTTGCCCATTAAAAAATGAATTGAAAAAATCGCTGTTCAATTGAAATCGTTACTCGTGCTATTAATCCCGAATAGCACGGTTACCCGTGCTATTACTCATACAAACATTGCACAGCAACTTGAAACAACAAAAAATAAACTTCTTGAAATTCTTCTCAATGTTCAAAGTTGGTCGAAAAATTTCTTACTTTCTGTTGCAATCCTCAGAAACTTTATATTAAACCATGAGTAAATAAATGAAGCAATTCACAAAGTATCTACTCAAAACTTACTGCAATCTAACCACGACAATAAGATAAACATAAATATATATAGAGCCACTGAGGCCTTAAATTACATTCACTTTGTCAAATAAGCCTTCTAACTAAGTACTCTACTATAAAATAATGAGATAGATATGAGGTCTTGTTATTTATTGTAAACATTCATTAAACTAAAAGTGCATCTGATGCCTCAATAATAATTTTATGCATTTGTAGCCAATTGACATTTATGTTATTACCACTCAGTAGAAAAATACTCAGGAGTGAAAATAACAAAGGAAAGTCTATTTCTAGAAGGTCTTCTAAATGCTTTAAGTGTAAAAGCGTGTGAAATGTCCACTTATTTCTTGTAACATAATATTTGTCCCCATATCAATAAACAAACAAAATATTAAAATGAATGTCAGTATAATGTAGCTAAAGCAATTAAAAAGATATGAATTTACAGTTTAAGATTAATTATCAAATAATGACACTAACACTAAAATAATACGTGTAAAGCCAGTGGCAGTTCAATGACAATATTATCCTGCTAAGATATTATGGCCTTGACTATGGCATTATTTTAAAAATAAATTCATTTAATCAAGAACTCAATTGATATGTCAGTAGGATAATTTTGATTAATTCATACCCAACTAAAATGTCATGTAGCAATCACTGCCAAGAATGAAAATTAAAATCGATACTGCATTCAGAATCTTTTTTAACTTTCTAAGTTTATAATCTCGTAAAAATTATTTTTTTTAAATAATAATTAAAAAAAAGTAGATATAGGGGGAGTGGTGGATGATATGGAGGGGGAGTGGTCAATGATATGGAGGGGGAGTGGTGGATGATATGGAGGGGGAGTGGTGGGTGGAGGGGGAATGGTGGATGACATGGAAGGGGAGTGGATGATGATATGGAGGGGGAGAAGTGCAAGAAATGGAGGGGTAGTGGATGATGATATGGAGGGATGGTGGATGATATGGAGGGGAGAAATGGATGGTATGGAATGGATTATATGGAGGAAGAGTGGTGGAAGATATGGAGGGGGAGTGGTGGAGCAGTGGGATAATATGGGGGGGAGTGGTGGATAATAAGGAGGGGGAGTGGTGGAACATGGAAGGAGAGGAGAATGGATGATGATATGGAGGGAAAGTGGATGATGATATGGAGGGATAGTGGATGATAGTGGACTAAAATGAAACGAGAGAAACTGCCGGGGACCATGTGGACATGTCCAGTGGACTGAAATGAAATGAGAGAAACCACCGGGCAGAACCAGAGCACTCAGTTGTAATCGTAGAAAACATTTTTGTCAAACATTTTTTTAAATTTATTTAATATTGAGGAAGCTGTTGTGGGTAAAAGGGGTGGGGGCTTTTTCTTTGGGGAGGGAATTGGGAGGGAGGGATAACTCTGTATTTAGGGGAAGTAGAAATTCCACTTAGGAGGGTCAAGTTCCAGTGTCCCCTGCCCTTCCCCTCCCACTTCTTTATCAAATATGCTTTTTTTTACGTATTTCCCTCCCGTCACTCTTACAAATACATCCATGAAGATCTTATGTTGATAACACACAAAATGTTAGTAATTCCTAGCAGAAATTTCCTTGTGACTAACTGCATAAATGTATTCTATCTAGCACTCTACAAGTGGGAACAGATTAATAATATAGTCATAAAAGGAAACTGGACTGTTTTATTGGTATAAATCACCCATATTTACCAGACTTATCATAGTTGGTAAAGGGTTTACTACACAAGACTTACTAGATATTCTTACCACCCATTACACTTCTGATATAGTTATTCCCATAAAGTAGTATTACGATGATTCTCATTAAGTCACTCAGGCTGCTTATATGCTAGGGGTAGAGAGCACTTGTAGAGTTCAATTACTTCCAAATGCTGTCATCACGAGTTAAAACTACAAACTGATGTCACTTACAGTGGTTGAGTTCTCCGCAGATGCCCATCCTCATATTTTCTGCCACAGCTTATCTTTCACCGCTCGGAGAGAAACTTAGTACGCGTTTTTTCGTTTAGTTTTTTTTGTTACAGATCGCCAATTTGTCAAGCTACAAACAATAGCACTTATTTCATTGGTGACACCGTACCTAATTTGTGACACTGTACCTAATTTGTGACACCGTACCTAATTTGTGACACCGCTTAATTTGTGACACCGCTTAATTGGTGACACTGTACCTTATTTGTGATATTTGGTATTATTGAAAGGTTAATTTTAATCATTATTTGTCTGCACTAATGAAGCACCAAAGGTATAAGCCTCAGGGCTACTATACACTAGCTAGACATTACAAAATCATCTCGGACCAAAAGAATTATTTATTTGCTGTTCTAATCAGGTATTATGATAAGGTAGAAACAGCAATTGGAGTCATGAATAGTGTTCATTTTGTTAATAGGCTTTCAAAAAGTACTTTTACACTTAATTTAGAAAATTCATGTAATTTAATAAGGTTCTCAAGGTTGTGTGACTAGTAACATAAATTGAAAGTGTTACAATACACAGTAAGAGTCATGCCTTGAATTTAGAAACAAAACTCCCTAAAATTTAGACTACATAGTATTTCTCTCAAAATTAAGAATGCTTGTACTTGATTAAAAGATTTATTGAGATAACAATGAGTGTCATCCCAGTAATTCAATAAAACTGAGACAACAGTTTCATAAGCAGTGATCAATTTAAGGGGATATCACGATGATAAAACAATTTAAGGGATATTGGCTTAAAACTGACAGCCAGAAATGATTGGTACAAAATGTATTGAATAGGTGAAAAATTAGCTCATTAAAAATGGTTCATGCAATGACATTTTTTCTATAACAATTGCACTGTTAGCAAAACTTATTTTATGAAAGTCGTTTTTAAATAGCAGTAAGAGTATACATAAAAAATTATATTGAACATTTTGAATGTATACTAGCTACCAAAATGCAGAGCATTTATATGGGCTTATCCTCAGTTTATTCTGATTGGAAGCGTTTTCTTCCGTAACTAATAGTCTCACTGAGTTAGAATTCTAAGTTTTTTATTTTTCTCTTCTGCAGGCCTTATGGAACACAATAAAGCTGTGGCTACTAGTCCTTATAACCCCTAGCATTCAAATTTGAATTTCAGTTAGACCAGCTCGCTTGCCATTTGTGCTGTAGCACTTCACTAGTCTATAGTAGTTTCAAAAGTACTGAATTGGTAGGCGTATTAGACAAGTTTAGCATAATTTAGGGCCTCAGTGGCTCTATTGTTACTATTTTGGTGTTAGTTTACTGATATGCTTCTGGTTTACTTATTTACACATGTTTTTAATAATGTTTTTATATGTATGATGATTTATAATTGTTACAAGAAATCAATGTGTTTATTATTATTATTATTTTTTTTTTTTTTTTTAACGTTTTCAAGAAGTGGTCTTTATGTTACTTGTTATACTGCCACAGCCGCTGCTACACAATGTGCTACTGTAAAGTTGTGTCTTGTGGGGCGTGAATTTCAGCTACTTTACAGCTGCATGCCATTTTCAAAGCCACGATACAAATAGCACAAAATAATCCTACTAAGGTATCAAACCTGCATTTGATTAACTTGTTACGTAAATAATATACCTATAAGTCAAAACAAAAATTTAAAAGCCTTTTCGATCTTCTGGAGGCCCAGTATTTAAGATCCACCAGCTAGCGTGATGCAGTAGAGCACTAAAAGAATTGCGGGAAGTACTCTTTTAATTTTATTCTTACACATTCCGCTAGTTGACTCTTGGTTGAGACCAAAGTTAAAAAGTTCATCAAGACAGAGCCCTTAGAGTGAAAAAATGACTGACAATATCGGTGAAACACAACTTCGACACTTTTCCTAGAAATTTGCGCCGATTGGTCTATATTTTAATTGCCGTACTTTGCGGTACAGTTATTTATCGTGTTATATTCGTTAATTCTTGGTATACGACATTTAAATCTCCTAGCACTTTCTCATGTTTTGGAGAACAGATATTTTAACCGCTTCAGCACGAACTTTGTAATGACCCCCCCCCCCCTTCCCACCCCCTCCTAGGTCATCTGATACTAGTGTACTAGCGAGTAGAGTGGCACCTCTAGTGTTTTATGACCCCCCCCCCCCTCCCTCCCCCACACTCTCTAAGGGTACAGCTTTGGGTTTTTACAATGGGATGGCAGCGGAGGAGTAGAATAAGTTTACACATCATCGTACATAACAGTATACGGAAGGTTATTCAAAAGACCAGAAGAGATATCTGAAGTTCATCCTGTTTGAAATTAATTGTTAACAGCATCTTAACCTTAGCTTGAAATATTGATCATATTTATTTATGTGTAGCTATTTTTAATTTATTTATTCATTCATTCAATAAATTGTTTATTTATTCATTCATTTTGTTAGTTATTCATTTATACATTTGTTTATTTACTAGTTCACTGAATTATTATTTATTCATTTATTTAATTATTCATTCATTCATGCAATTTGATGGTTTCCTATAGCTAGTCGTTCCACAGATGAAGTGTTGTATATTGATAGATTGGGATGAGAGTTTTAGGATGTACAAGTATTTTGTGTGATCTAGAACAGGTCCATATATTTGCGTCAAAATCTTTCGAATGCCCTCAGAAGCACTTCTCATGTATTTGAATACAGTGGTTGCAGCTTGTTGTCTATCCTCGATATCGCTACCTCTAGCGGATAAAGTGTCGTATTGTACAAGATGTATAGCTAGGACCAACAACCATTTACCAAGGTAACCTACTACCCCCACTAATAAAATAGAAAATGAATTCCGCTAAGTTTGTAAGACTAAACTGTGAACTTCTGTCCTCTTCTGTCTCAGTAGCTCCTTGTCTTTCTTTTTCTGGCATCATTTCTTTTTCTCCTATTTTTCTTACGCCCGCACTAATGTTTACATTTTTAAGTGGCCTCTGGGGGTGGACATGCATTGACCTCCTTGAACTTTGCCATATATATTATATAAATTATATATAATACCAAAATCTCTATTGAGACTTGTTAGTGAGAGTCTCGCTTCGCTCACTCAAAAAATAAAATGCAGCAGCAACCAATAATGTCCACATGGGGAATGACCAGAATAATTGTTTGTTTGTTTTTGCAACAAGCACTTACACAGCACTTAAAGTCAATGGATAAATAATACTTACATCAGCAACAAAGATTTTCGTCCAGACGTTAGATATACGAGACGAAAAGATAATGGGTGGGAGAGGTAAAAAAATGTTTGCTCATGTGAGTGCGCATGATTCAAATGACAACAAATGAATGGAAGGGCGTGGCCACAGAGCAGCACTTATCTTAGTGTCTGCATTATTCTCTCTTCTTTTTACTGGGCCAATATTAAAACATGGTAAATTAAAGGAACTTAACTGTCCTCTAGTTCGAGTTTCACTTCCCTCAAGGCACCCTTTTTGGGGTGCTGCTGAACAAGTCGTTGTATTGTATGTTCCCAGACCCTTTCCTTCCCCATGTAGCGGTTAAGGTTTATCATGGTCCTAAACAACTTATCATGGTCCTCCCATATCAAAGACATATGTAGCAAAGCTTATCGTTCTCTTTTCTTGGTGAAGCGCACAATCGCTATAACATCACCCTCTCATATAAAAAAATCTCTGTACCTTTCCTTAGTAAGATCTCAGCTTTCATACTGCTCCCAACTCTGGCGCCCTCGTCTCATCAAGGACATTATTTTATTAGAAAACATTCAACGTAGAGCTTCAAAGTACATTTTAAACAATTTCGTTATAGATTATAAATCTCGATTAATCTTACTCAATGTCCTACCACTCATGTATCACCTAGAACTACTAGACTTGCTATTTGTATTGAAATGTCTCATAGACCCTCCTGATAATTTTGACATATTTAATTACATTTCCTATTCTTCTGGACCCACACGCTCATCTACCTCCCACAAGTTAGAACTTAAGTTTTACCGCTTCTCTAGTACACGCCACCAATATTTTAATCGTGTTGTAATGCTGTGGAATGCATTCTCTCCAATTGATCTTTCTCCTTCCTTCACTACTATCAAGAAAACTCTTCAACAGAAATTCTGGAATACATTCACCAAAAGATTCAACCCCAGCAATTCCTGCACATTTAGTTGTCTATGTCCCTGTTCTCAATGTCACACATCTAATATCAACATCACTTTGCCTCCCACAGCATGAGCCTGTTTATTCATTTTTGTTTATACACTTTCTTCTTTTGTTTACTTATTTATTTCTTCGGGCAGCTCTAGCAGTTAGAGTTTGACCCTCAACCACAAACACTCTACATTTTTCACTTCACTCACAATACTTGTTTTTGTCCCATTGGTTGTAAAGTCAATAATAATAATAATATAATAATAAGGTTGGTAAAGGGTCTGGCTACATGAGACTAACGTTGTGTGGCTATGTAACACACTAAGAGTCATGCCTTGAATGTAGAAACAAAACACCCTATAATTTAGACCATTTCTCTCAAAATTAAGAATGCTTGTACTTGATCAATAAAATATTTATTGAAATGACAATGAGTATCTGTCATCCCAGTAATTCAATAAAACTGAGACAACAGTTTTGTGAGCTTAAAACTGACAGCCAGAAATGATTGGTAGCTACAAAATGATACTGAAAATGTTAAATGTATAAAATAATTTGTATATAAAAGATAAAAACATCAACCTACCTGGTGAAAAGATGATGTTAAATAGCTTGGGCTTACTACAAAATAAATAACGTAAAAGTTACGCACATAAATATAAGTTTGTTGTAGCTACTAGTTAAACTTACATAAGCTAGCTTAAGCAGATAGAAAACTACTAGCTATCACCTACAATTGTTTTATAAGAAACTAAGTTGGGTGAGCGTAGCGTCTACAACAATGTTGTCCGTGGCAACAAGCGTACCAGCCGTTCCGCGCACCAACTCCTAGCTCAATCCTCAGTTTATTTTGATCGGAAGCACTACCACGCTTTCTTCACCAGTTAGAATTCTAAGCATTTTATTTTTCTCTCATGCAGGTCTTATGGAACACAATAAAGCTGTGGCTACTAGTCCTTTTCGTGAAGCAAAGAAAATTTACAGTTTCCTTCAAGACATGACCTGAGAAAGAAAATGTTACTCAAGCTTTGAGACAAAGATTTCGAAGCAGGTGAGCTCTTGCACTGCAAGAGAAGCCATATAGCTAAAGGATAGACAACAAGGGTAAGGATCAGAGGTGATGGTAGTGGGGGGCTAGGGGGGCACTAGCCCGCAGACTTATTGGATGGGTGCAGGGGGGGGGGGGGGGGGGGGGGGGCACACGTGATGCAGATTTATAACATAGTCTTATAAGTGAACCACCATTAAATTTTTAAATTTCATGATATTGATGGCTCATAAATTCAATTCAATATGTGCAAAAATTGAAAATGAGCTGCTTCAAAATAGCTATTACCAAATGAGTTGGTATTTTACAGTGGTCATTATGGCAAGTCAATTATCTTTTTGCTGGCTTCTTGGATTAAGAAGTGAAGGATAGATAGTCCCATGAAAGTTCAACATTATTTATGTTTGCCACATATTCACCAAGATAAAACGAAAAACTTTAAACTGGCAGACATTATGCTAAAATAATGCCTGTGTGACTTTGGGCAAAGAGTTGTGCATGACTTGCTATCAAGTTTCTAAATATGATGCTTGATATAGCATAGTAGTTTCTAAACATCATGATATTCCCAACTTTTCTTGTCTTCATTTGTTTTATCTGAGATTACCTACACTTCTGAAACAGTTAACTGGCTAGCAGTTATTGTTATATTGGGTATGTCTCAGATGTATTGTTTACACTTGAGATTAATTGCACTTTAAACTCTGTTGTTTTCTTGCTATATACCTATAAATAAGGTTTACATTAAATTTGTATGTGGCTACAACTACCGCATGCAATTTTGTTACTAGACTCTTTGGATATTATAAATCGCAAAAACTATTGCATGCAATGTTTTGTCTATACTCCTCTTCCACTTAAAGATATCCCTCATCAGTGTCCTACATATTATAGATAATAATAATAACTACTAACATACATAGTTGTGATGGTTTCTGTCCCAACTTTAGCTACCAGAGCCACCGTCACACTTATGCCGAGTTTAGCTAGCCCTGGTCAACAAGTGTAGAGTTAAGTTTTAATTGAAGATAAGATATGGAACAATCGAAATAAAGTTATTCTAACCTCTGCTAGACTGAGCTATTGACAAAACTCACTGAAGTTATTGTCAAGATTCACAGTAAACAACTTATTAACACCAGACGTGTAAATAAACAATTCAATAGTTCATTAAACCTGAATGGTTGCTGTTGGTTACTGTTGTGTATCCTCACAAACGTCCTGGATTCGAGGATTTACTGTCAGGACTGCTGTCTCCATCTCACCTGGTGGGAGGTCCCTGACAATAGTATTGATACTACAGCCTATTTAGTTATTCCTCGGAAATAAGTAACTATAACATCATTTCCTACATAATTATTAATATTCTTATTCTTATGGCCACGTTGTTGTCTATACTATCTAATAGTACTCTTTTTTGTCTATAACAACGACAGAGAATCCACCACATATCATGGGTAGAAGAAAGGCAGAGAAGCAGAACGCAAAGAAAAAAAATAGTAAGCTGAATGAGAAAAGGCGGACTGATTTAACTACATCAATGAATAAGTGAAAGAAAATTTAAATGCACAGAAAAGAGAGCAGGAGAGGGAAACCATGGATAAAATAACCATGCTACTGCATTCTACCTTGCTAAATAATAATAATAATAATAATAATAATTGTTATTATTATTATTAGCTATTATTATTATTATCATCATCATCATTATTAATACTGTTGTTGTTATTGTCTCTATTGCATTGTAGATGTAGTTGTTTGGATGTTTCCATTACCAAAAATCTCACCCACATTGGGACTTTTAAATGTTACTAAATAAAAGGGGGGGAAACACTTAGTACATGATACAAAATCTAAGAACATTATACACCAAGAATTCATGTTTTTCTTCACATATTCAACAGTTTATCTCAATATCGGCTGACAGGCACATACACAGTCCACAACTATCGGGATATCCACCTGCATGGGGAAGAAAAAAGAATGGACAAGTTTAATGAATGATTCACGAATATAGAATGCATTATCCCCATGAAAACAAAGTTTCACTTAGCAGGACAACATCCATAATACAGTAGGTGGGGTCTTGGAATAATTTTCACTTGTAGATCAAGTCAAGTTAGATGCCAACTGACAGGATATTTCATTTACTGCGGGTCAATGGCTAATCAATACACACAAAGCTTAGTAAGTCCTTAACCAT
>WLWD01006338.1_pt1 | contig 18281 bp, 19 predicted proteins | sample 6712731 | NCBI WGS metagenome assembly WLWD01 (sample SAMN12718690, study PRJNA576275) | sponge metagenome | isolation source: marine sponge | host: Mycale hentscheli | place: New Zealand: South Island, Marlborough, Capsize Point | collected 2014-11-01
GGTGGACATTAGTAGAGGGATGGGGATGGGTGGACATTAGTAGAGGGATGGGGATGGGTGGACATTAGTAGAGGTAAAGGATGTGGGATGGCAGTACAGGTATAGGTGGAAATTGTAGGACTAGTAAATGGTGAGAAAGATTGCAGAAAATTGAGCCAGAAGTTGGCAGTTTAAGGACTCCTTTCCCAGAAGGACGAGTCTTGGCATCCGTGAATGACTAAAGATGATGTGTGTGTGTGTGTGCAGTCGTTCCTCTCTTCTGTCTTGTCAGATTCTACTTCAGAATCAGAAGAACCATCAGACGATGTCAGCAGTCACTCAACCACTTCCACTCCTCAGAAAACCTCCATCTATACCATGCCTTCTCCTATTTCCTTCCCTCGCCGCATATCATGGCCGGATTCTGTTCCGTCCCCTCAAGGTTTGCCTTCCATTCCCCCGTTTCCCAGCCCAGCGGCTGGCTCTGGTCTGGGACATACGGAGAGTTCTGCCATTACACTGACCCTGGATCAGCTGCACAAGCTCCTGGACTCTAGTCCGCCTGGGCTAGTCAGACCAGAGCTGTGTGTTGCCGGGTGCTCGCTCTTGGGAAGTTTCCTCGGCAGTCTGAGTTTACTCCACCAGGTCACGTCCAAGACTCAGATCATGTTCATGCGGTGTGATCGCGGCGTTTACTCATATCGAACGGAAAACCTCATTGTTACCTTTTCCATGGAAGGGGGCGTGCTCAAGGGAGTGCTAAAGCCTGCAAGAGGTGGGTTGGTCATTATAGCATTTATAGGGATTTCTGTTGTTGTTTTTGTTTGTTAATTGGCAAACAAAACAAGCAAGACATGTAACATAGTTTTGAAGTGCTGAGGTTTTCATCTAGTGGCTCTTAAAGTGCTAGAGCTATTTTTTTCTCTTGGCCATTAAATTAAAAATAAATGCAATACACTTGTTTTGTTTTTTTGTTTTGTTTTTTTGGTCATTCAAAACTAAAATTTGTCCGTCTGTATCTGTACTAATAATATTGAAGGCTGACTGAAATGTCCATCTGTGTAATCCTTACTTGTCATGACGATATTGCATAGTTTTATTACCACTTGATTATGTTTATTATTATGTTGTTGTTGTTGTTGGTTTCAGATAATGTGTGGTCAAATGGAGAGGTGGACCTGTTAGCTGACCTGTTTAAAAGAGAGGTAAATTAGAAATGGGTAAGGTGAGTATATGTGAAAGTAATTTATTGTGGTCTATTGTGGAGTAGGTTGTTGTTCCACCCTTTGCCACATCAGCTTTAAACTCCTACTTGACTCTGCTTATCCTGCCAATCTCCGTGTTCAAGAGCGTGGTCCAATTGCTGCAGCATCAGCAGGTCAGCTGTGTTTTATTTTGGGTTGTCAACAGGTAAAGTGTGGGATTTGTGGTAAATGGTTGGGTGTCCTTTGCATCTTTAGTTTCTCTTATGAAGATGGCAGTTACATGTACAGTTTTCATTATACCCGAGTGGTCTGAGAAATGATTTAATACTAGCATATAGTAGCACTGAGAGTTTGCACCTTTGGTGCTTTATTGACTATAGAAAAGTTAGTAATTTTTGTTGTTTTTGATTGTCGTTCCACCCCTCCCCCCCCCCCTCCCAGAGTCCTCCTGTTGGCATGGTATGGAGTTTCTCTTTGTGTCTCACTATCCCACAAGGCGCAGACCTCGCTTCCATGCCCTTCAGTGTCGGTGGCCCTGCTATTATATATGGCAGAAACAAGCTGCTCCTTTTCGTAAGTTAACACTAATTGAATTGGGATATGCCACGTCTAGTTGTTCTGTATGTTTGCCCATGTGTATTGTGTCTGCAGCTAAAGCTGGAGCGGAGCCAAGACAAGAAATCTTTCATTCTGCAGATCATGTACGACCCTAAGTCTAACTTGACGTATGTGGCCAGGTTCCAGAACCAACATCGTAGTCCCTTTCATCAGCATATTGACAACCTACTGAGGAAAGCCTCTGGGGATTTTGCTTCAACTCATGTTCCTGGTCACTTCTCATCTTCCCTCTACCCTGCTGTACTCAGTCTTGCCCAAGCAACTCTACCTGTTTAAAGTTAAAATTTCTGAATCATTACCAACGGCTTATTTTGACATTTTTAAATAAAAGATACATTGAGTGGGCGTGGCGTGTAATACGTAGGCAATACAGGAATACGGTGTAGTTGGTAAAGATCGGATTATGTACAGATTCTCCTATAACCGCAGCACTTTGAGCGGGAAAGTGGGTAAAACGCGCCAACTAGCCAGGTAGTTTTTTTTAAGGAGTTTCAGTGATGAGTGCTGGAAGAGGTGCTCTCATAGTTCTAGAAGGCTGTGACAGAGTTGGGAAGTCTACCCAGTGTCGGAAACTTGCAGAGTCTTTACAGGCCAAGGGACTAACTTGCAAACTGCTGCATTTCCCAGGTATAGAAATGTGTAGAACTTGGCTTACATTATCGATAGTTTTTTTTTGTGGGAAGATTTCGCAACTAACGACACTGTACCCTTTCATAATGAAATTATGAGGGTTGGGCTGGAAGTATAGGGACAATAATGAGATGTACGTAATTATAGTGTGTGTTGAGACTGAAGTAGGAAGTGACTGCATGTTGAATACGAGTATAGCTCAGGCATTGCAAGCAGTTAATTAAGAGGTTTCCATGTAGGACAAATTTTACCAAACCTTAGATTAATATAGTCTGGCGTAGCCGACCCTTTACCTCTTCTATATTGGGGAATGGGAATTTCCTCCCCCATTCCCCAATATAGAAGAGGTAAAGGGTCGGCTACGCCAGACTAAGATTAATAGTCATGACAAATATGAACTGATGATCCTTTCCCACTTCCCATCAAAGGGAGTAGAATAGAGTTGGTTTGCTGTTGTTTTTGACATGGCTACCCCCAAGGGGGAAGAACCTGATGCAGAAGAAGAATTACCTAGCAGCTTTGATAAACTGTTGCTTGAAGTTACCACTCCTGAGGGAGAAAACCCTCTGGATCCTGAAGAACCACCAGCTTATGAAAAACTTGTAGCTCCAGAAGAAACAGTCTATGAAGAAACTTTGGCTGCAGAAGAACCAGCCCATGAAGAACCAAAAGATTCACCATCACAGGACAGCCTACCAGAGACTTCAGTGAGTGATCTAACTAACTTGGACCCTAAGACTTTTCCTGAAATTCACGTGATGGTTGCTGGCTTACCTAGAACTGGAAAATCTACAGCTTTGAACAACATTTTTGACTTGAAGTTGAAAGCAAAAAGATCTCCTAGATCTGTCACTACCCAAGTTCTGTGTGAGCACAAAGTGGTAACTGAAAATAAGATTGTCTTCAAAGTCATTGATACTCCTGGTTTAAGAGCGAATGATGTTAATGAAGAAGTTGTTCTTTATGAAATGAAAAAAATTGGGATCGAGAAAGGCTTCTTGCTCATAGTAACGTGCGTGGTTCATCCTTCATCGGCGGCGCTTCTAGATTTTCACAACACTCTCAAAAATTTGACCACCATTTTTGGAGTGGATGTTTGGAACTGGAGCATTGTTCTTCTCACTCACAGCGACAAATTGCAAGAGGAGGAAGAGGATGATGACGAAGATTCTGATGACGAAAAGGTTGGGTATGATGTCTATCTCAGGGAATGCTGCAAGCAAATTGAAGAGATACTGAGAAAGAATGGCGTAAAGAAAAGAATCAAACTTTTCATGGAGTACAGTAATCTTGATCAATTAAAACAAGAAGAAAATGATATCATAATCGCTTTGCCAGCCAGTAAGAAGTGTACCATTGAAATGACCAAGCTTCTGTTACCATCACAACCATGGACTCATCAATATTCTTGGGCTGATTTAGCTTACATGGGAATAATGAAGATCAACACGGGCGTTCCACAGGCCGGCTGGAAAAGGTGGGCTCTCATCGAGCTGAGGTACGGCAAGTACGTCTTAGGCTCTGGAAAGACAGCTCTGAAGTACAGTGGAGCTACAGGAGGCACAGTTGGGTGTGTGGCAGGGGCAATCAAAGGTGGTTTAGTGGGTGCTCCTGCAGGTTTACCTGGGGTTCTCGTTGGAATTGCAGTGGGTGGGGTTCTTGGAGCCGTAGCGGGTGTAGTGCCAAGCGTGGGTGCTGCATCAGCTGGAGTTGCAGCCTGTCACTATGGTTCAATCTATCGCGACAAGAAAAGAAGGAAAAAAACACATGAAGAGAAAGAAGAAGGAAAAAAGAAAAAGGAATAGTTCCAGTTTTAATTAAAATCTGATTCCTCTATTCCAGTTCCCATTGAATCCATCACTAGTCTACACTTGCTAATGAAAGTATAGCACTGCACACACACACACACAAACATTCTTCATGCTAATAACCTGTTCCGTCCATCAGTCCAGAGTGAAATAAAGACAGGCCTCGATAAACTGTATTAGACTTCTTACTACAGTAGTTTCTGTGGCATAATCTGTACTGTCATTAACATTGTGGTTTAGTATCATTTCCTGTGTGTCTGCTTGTATAACGTTATCACTTGTATTCATAGTCTTTGTCTCTGTTCTAATAGTCACTGTCACAGTTACAGTTGAGATATTGAATCTATAATACTTATACTAATGTCGTAACTAGCTAGTAGCTAGTAAGTGAAGCTAAACACAAGCATTACAGTTTCTAATAGGAAAGGGACTGGGTGGATTAATTCCATTGAGTTAATTTTATGTAGGATTCACAATTATAGAAACTCAATGCTCACTTTGTAGACATTCAGAACCTCTGCTTACAATTGGGAGTGGATAGTTCGAAGAGTGGTTAGAACATTTGAAGTGTAATAATGTGTGAAAGGTGGGTGTGTCAAGACTGGGTGCATGGTGGGTGTGTCAAGACAGAGTGCACGGTGGGTGTGTCAAGACTGGGTGCATGGTGGGTGTGTCAAGACTGGGTGCATGGTGGGTGTGTCAAGACTGAGTGCATGGTGGGTGTGTCAAGACTGAATGCATGGTGGGTGTGTCAAGACTGGGTGCATGGTGGGTGTGTCAAGACTGAGTGCATGGTGGGTGTGTCAAGACTGGGTGCATGGTGGGTGTGTCAAGACTGAGTGCATGGTGGGTGTGTCAAGACTGAGTGCATGGTGGGTGTGTCAAGACTGGGTGCATGGTGGGTGTGTCAAGACTGAGTGCATGGTGGGTGTGTCAAGACTGGGTGCATGGTGGGTGTGTCAAGACTGGGTGCATGGTGGGTGTGTCAAGACTGAGTGCATGGTGGGTGTGTCAAGACTGAGTGTCAAGTGCTATACATTAGTTGTCACTTTAAGATGATATAAACAGATATGTATTTTCTATTTGATTTCAGACAGAACGACAGTCATAGGTCACATGATCAACAATTACCTGCAGAACAAGATGGACATCCCAGACAGAAGTGTCCACTTGCTGTTTTCTGCCAACAGATGGGAGCTGGAGTAAGCTGTTGGGATGGATGCTGATGTACAAGATTTTGTCATTCATTTTTCTTATTTCAGATCGCAGATAAAAGATGATCTTAGGTCTGGTGCACATGTGATCATAGACAGATATGCCTACTCTGGAGTAGCCTACACAGCTGCCAAACAGGTATGCTCTCTCTGTGTGTTGGTGTTGCTCGATATGCGAGTTGTATGTGTGTGTGTGTATGTGTGTATGTACTATGTATGCATGTACATCATTTGCATTATTGGCCAGCGAGGCGAGCGAGACACTTACAGGGGTAACACAATTGAAAATCGGGGATGTTTGTTTATTTATATGTATGGACGTACGTATGTCATTTTGTACTTTAACCCTCCCTGTTTTTGTGTTCGCTCCACGTTCGACCCCGTCCCAAACTTCACTAAACAGAATCCTCCGGTTTAGCGACCATTACCCATATCACCGTAGAAATTGAATTGTTTACCGCTTTGAATTGTTTTGCAGGTGCAGTTAAAACTCAAAAACTTATGGGAGCTCCATTTCTATTCGAGTTAGTGGCAGTGGTAAGTTAATACGCTATTTGTCACAGTTATAAGCCCTACTCAACAGCTTTTAATTGAAAATTCATTGTCCACTAGGCGAACCACGAAGGTAAGTCTTGCGTAGGTATGTTCAGTTGTGTGAAAGTATTGTGCGTTACAACTACTATTAAGAATATCACAAAGAAAACTTTAAATAATGTGATTTGATTTTGTTGCTTCTTTTTCAATTCAAACAGTTGCGGGAGTGGCATTGAAACCCCTTTACCGCATACGTAATTTATAAACTCGAGTAGCTTGAGTGTTATTTGTTAAAATCAATCGTTTAACAATAGTGTAGTTTAAGGCTCGCTTGCCATTTGTGCTCAAGCACACCACTAGTTATTATAGTTATTATTATTATTACTAGTGATGTGCTTGAGCACAAATGGCGAGCGAGCCTAAACTATTTTTATATGAATAATTTTGACTTCCAACACTGAAGCTACTGAAAATAAGGTCCAGTTTTTAAATTAGGCATACACTGTAAAGGGATTTCAGTACCATAGTAACAACTCGCTGCAACTGTTTGAATTGAAGGAAAACAACAACAACAAAACAATACACGCTATTTAAACGTTTTCTTTGTGATATTCTTTAGCTAAATAGTGGCTGTAAAGCACAATGCTTTGACACAACTGGACACACCTATACAGACTTACCTTCGGGGTTAGTCTAGTGGACAATGCATTTTCAAGTAAATACTGTTGCGTACGGCTTATAACCATGCCAAAGAGCGCATTGACTTACCACTGCCACTAACTCGAATAGAAATGGAAGTCCCGTAAGTTTTCACGTTTTAACTGCACCCGTAAAAGAATTCAAAACAGTAAACAATCAATTTCTAGGGTGATACGGGTACTGATCGATAAACGGAGGATTCTGTTTAGTGAAGTTTGGGACGGGGTCGACCACCGAACTTACACAAAAACGCGAGGGTCAAAGTACAATAATGCCTTACGTACGTCCAAACATATATATAAACAAATAAACATCCCCGATTTCCAATTGTGTTACCCCTGTAAGTGTCTCGCTCGCTCGCCAATTATTGGCGAGTGAGCGAGACACTCTCAGCGGTAACACAATTGAAAATTGGGGATATTTATTTGTTTATATATGTGTGTGGACGTACGTATGTCATTTTGTACTTTGACCTTTGCGTATTTTTGTGTTTGTTCCGTGTTCGACCCTGTCTCATACTTCACTAAACAGAATCCCCCGGTTTACCCGTATCACCTTAGAAATTGAATTGTTTCCGCTTGGAATTGTTTTGTGGGTGCAGTTAAAACTCAAAAACTTATGGGAGCTCCATTTCTATTCGAGTTAGTGGCGGTGGTAAGTTAATATGCTATTTGTCAGTTATAAGCCCTACTCAACAGTATTTACTTGAATTCATTGTCCACTAGACGAACCACGAAGGGAAGTCTTGCGTAGGTATGTTCAGTTGTGTGAAAGTATTGTGTTAAGAATATCACAAAGTTCAGTTGTGTGAAAGTATTGTGTTAAGAATATCACAAAGAAAATTTTAAATAACGTGACTTGATTTTGTTGCTTCTTTTTCTATTCAAACAGTTGCAGGGAGCGGTTACTATGGCATTGAATCCCTTTCACCGTATATACGTAATTTAAAAACTCGATTTTTATTTTAGTAGCTTGAGTGTTAGTAGTTAGAATCAATCATTTAACAATAGTGTGGTTTAAGGCTCGCTCGCCATTTGTGCTCAAGCACACCACTAGTTATTATTATTATTACTGAAAAAATGATAATTTTGTGATTTTGGAGGAGGAAGTATTTGATGTGTGCTGTTTTGGTATGTCAAGGGACTGAACATTGTCTTCTTTCAGGTAGCGTCATTGTCGTGGTGCAAGGCTCCTGATGTTGGGCTACCTCGGCCAGACAGAGTGTATTACTTGACACTACCTGTACAAGATGCAGGAGAAAGGGCAGTGTTTGGTGAAGAGCGGTATGAGAAGGTGGCCTTCCAGAAAATAGTGCAGCAGAAATTTGAAGAGCTCAGAGGTGAAGAGTGGTTGGACATTGATGCTTCCAAGAACATTGACTCCATTCATAGTGAAATATTGGCTGACAGTTTAAAAGTCATTTCCTCTTGTTCATCACAATCTATATCTGAGTTATGGAAAGATGAGCTATAAATTATTACATTTGATGATTATTTTACCTTTCAGTTTTGAAGCCCGCGGTTTTTTGCGTTTAAATAGAAGTAATATTGAAGTCGGTTACATAGCAATAGAATTACAAACACGGTCACGACTGTGTGAAGAAAAGATGAAGCTGAAGATAAGTTTACGGGACAAGCCGGAGCATTCGGACTTAGTTAGCTGTGTGGACTGGGCTAGTGTAAACGAACTTTTCTCCGTCGGGTGAGGTTTCTCCATTTATTATCTCCGACAGTGTGATATAAATGGCTGTTTTACAGTGACGACCATGTAATAATGATGTGGGATTTACAAGCTGGGGACACTAAGAAGGTACTGAACCAAGAACTATTCTTTGGCCTGTAAATTCATTAGTTATTGTGTATTGCATGACATTTCTCTACTTTGGCTTCATCTGGCCCAGAACCTTAGCCAAAATTTTAATTTTCCAAGTTTTCTAGTATTATTTAGCTCTGCAAAAAATGTCATGACTGTTTATTTTCACTCTATTTAGCTTGTATCCCTTCCAAAAGAAACCTTTGCAACTGACATCAATTGGCTTCCCTCTGCAGCAGGCTCTCACGGAAGGCAAGCAAGCCAGTCTGAAGTATTTGTATTAGCATGTACAGATGGCAGATTCCTGCTGGTCTCCAGAATAGGGCGTGTAGAGAAGTCCGTTGAGGCTCACAAAGGGGCTGTGTTAGGTGCAAAATGGAGCTCGGATGGAAATGCTTTGCTGACATGTATGCACAATTCTTAAATTTATGGAAGCTATCAATACAAAATTAACTACTCTTAGATGGGGAGGATGGTGCTGTCAAAGTGTGGTCCAAAACAGGGATGCTTAGGACAATCCTGGTCCAATCAGGTTAGTGCTGATAGTAAATTTATCCTCAAGCAGATTAATTTTTACCCACACACTTAGCGCAGCGTGCAATGTATTTCTGTTCATTTTACTTATGCACATATACATAGGTATGTAATGTGTGTGTGTGTGCAACAAAAAAATTGAACTCAAATTTTAGTAATCAAGCTTGATTCAAGCACACACACACACACTGATAAAATAATACCGCCTTTCAATTTACTCACTGTATTTCGCTAGGACTGATTTCGATCTGCTGTGCCCACAATCACGTCTTACTAATTGTATCGTTCAGTTAATGAGCAACTCCATAGTGTGCAGGTCTAGTGCTCACCCGAGCTCAAGAGGTTGTTTAGTTAAGAAGGATTATTGTACTATTATCATGAACCTACAATTCCAACACTTGTCCTTGCAGGAGCTGCAGTATACAGTGGCTGCTGGTCACCCGAGTCGGACCAGGTCATCTACGCTGAGGGCAAGAGTTTGGTTATCAAGCCTGTGAAGTCAGGCTTGAAGACGAGCCGGTGGACTGCTCACGACGGTGTGGTGCTGTGTCTCGACTGGAGCTCAGTCAATGGCCTCATAGTATCTGCTGGAGAAGACAGCAAGTACAAGGCAAGTTATAGTTAGCTATGCCGAGCACAGTGCCACTGATGTTAGTCACTGATTAGGTGTGGGACTGCTACGGACGGAATATGTATGTTTCTTATGTTCATGACTCTCCCATCACTTCCGTGGCCTGGGCTCCAGATGGTAGGCGTGTACAACTGAGTGTGAACTAGACTGTCACTAGCTGTTGCTTTTGTTGTAGGGGAGCTATTCGCTATAGGAGCATTCAACACACTCAGACTCTGTGACAAAGAAGGGGTGAGTAGTCAGCCATTGGCATCTTATGCTCATTTACATGAGTAGTCAGCCATTGGTGGCTTATACTCATTTACATGAGTTAGTCAGCCATTGGTGTCTTATACTCATTTACATGGAGTTCTATTGTTTGTGTTGCTAGTGGTCCTATAGCTTGGAGAAGCCACCGACTGGATCCATCTTCAAACTCTCATGGACAGCTGATGGTACTCAACTTGCTGGAGCCTGTGGGAATGGCAAAGTTATATTTGCACAGCTTGTGGACAGGTAGTACTACAGTCTGTATGGCAATGTTGAACACTATCTCACTGCCCCCCTCTCTCTCTTCACTTCCACTTCATTCCTCCTTCCCTCCTTTACCCTCTCCTACCCCCCTCTCTCTCTCTCCTCCCCTCCCACTTCCTCTTCTGTCCCTTGCAGGTTGCTGGAGTGGGGTAATCTGGAGGTGACAGTGAATGAGAACAACAGTATAGACACGCGTGATGTAACTAATGCGGCCGCGTCAGAGCATCTGGAGCTTCAGAGTCGCATCATCAAGGTGTCGTTGGGGTGGGGCTACCTCGTGGTCACTACAACCGCACAGTGCCATATCTTCAAGTGAGCAAACAATTTGAAAGATTCTGGAAATATGAACTCTCTATTAAAAATAATAATTAACAATGATGATGATGATGATGAATAGTAGTAGTTTTAGTAGTAATAGTAATAGTAATAATAATAATAATAATAATAATAATATACCTTAGTTATGTTCACTGAAAGAGTTTTTCCTTGGGTTCACTGAAAAAATTATTGTGTTTGTGTGTGCTCATGTGTATGTGTATGCACATGTGTGTGCATGTGTTTGTGTGCAGTGCCACTAATTGGTTGACACCTACCATCGTAGACTTCAGGAATGGATCGGTGTCAGTTATCAAGCAAGCTAGCAAGTAGGATAGCAATAGCCCCCACCAGAATTCTGCCAGTTTCAACTATGCTTTGTTTGTTCCTTTCTTACAGGCACTTTCTGATAGCAGATGATGTAACAGGGTTCACCTTACTGACCTATGATGTAATGCTACTATATCCATGTATTTATAGAGGTGATAATGATGTCATATGACTGTGTTAGGGTCGTAATGTCAGCACCATCAAGAACCACTCCCCTTCTTCTCAGTTGGCCTTCAATATCCAGTCTGTCAGCTTGTGTCCAGATACCGTAGCTGTCAAGTGCAAGAACGATGAAAAAGGTATAACTAAAAATAACATTCATGATTAGTTTGTCGTATGGGCTTTGCACCCTCATAGCCATTCCTCATAAAGCCTTTTTATATTTGTTTGCCACCTGTCTCTCTGACTGACTAATTGTCTACTCTTTCTTTAATCCAATCTATCTCGATATGTCTGTCTGTCTGTCTGACTGTCTGTCTGTCTGTCTGACTGTCTGTCTGTCTGTCCATCTGTCTGACTGTCTGTCTGTCTGTATGTGTGTCTGTCTGTCTGTCTGTCTGTGTGTGTGTCTGACTGTCTGTCTGTCTGTGTGTGTGTCTGTCTGTCTGTCTGTGTGTGTGTGTGTGTGTAGTTGTATTCTTGTTTGATGCACTGACTGGGAAGGAGTTGGGTTCCTACACACATCACAATGAAGTGTCTTCCATCAGCCTCAGTCAGGCAGGGTCTGCTCAGGAGAGACTCATGGCTCTGCTGGACAAAAACAATGACCTCTACATCACCTCCGTCAGGGGAAACAGGCAGGGCTTCCCTCTTGGTGAGTCCGTCACTGTTCATCAGCATGTCTGACCATCCCCAATTGTTGTTGTTGTTGTTGTTGTTATTTGTATCATGCAGGTTCCATGGTGTCTAGCATGTATTGGAATGAGACATGCAACATGCTGGCTACCATGCAAGATGGCAAGTTTGTGGTATGGTGTTACCCTGCAGTCATACATGCTGATAAAGATCTCCTACCACTCACAAAGTTGGTGAAAGAAGGCAGGTAAGGAATTGTGACAAAGTTCCATATTCTTAAAAGTTATACAATAAAGGCAGCATTCTAGTGTAAAATATTACAATTAAAAATATTTAGAAATTTATGCGTGTCACTTCCAAGTACAGCACTCCTTTAAACCTCTCTGGGCTCCTATTTGACATGTGCGTGTATATTTATTTCAGTGAGTTCTCCAAGAGTCCTCAGATTTTGCATTACTCCGGTCACCACTGCAACCTGCGGCGTAGTGACGGTGCGAGAGTTGCCACCGCCACCTCTCCGTTCCCCGCCCTTCTGCATCAGCACGTGGCTACCAACAACTGGGACGCTGCACTCAGGCTCTGCAGGTTTGTGCAGGTAAGGTCGAGTGAGGTTCTTGTTGCCAAATACTGGGAGAAAGTTTACCGAGAACTATTAAGTTATCAAGTTCTGACCCTTCATAAAAACTAGATTGAAACTTTCTCACTTAAAGGGGTCTGGAAAAAGCAAAGGAAAAATGTGAAAAAAATCTTAGTTGTTGCTGGGTGGCTAAAGCCAGTGGTCCTGGGTTCGAATCCCCAGCGACAACTAAGATTGTTTCACATTTTTCCTTTGCTTTTTTCCAGACCCCCATTAGGTGAGAAAGTTTCAACCTAACTATTTTATCATTTTGAGAAGTGTATAAATTAATATTCGTCAGTTTTATAATTCTACGTTTCTCTTTCTACTCAGTCGTGTGAGTAAATAAACGGGTCACTTGATTGGCCTGTGTAGCTATAAAGAACAAAACAGATGAGGTGTGATGGAGGTGTGATGGAGGTGTGATGAAACAAGCTGGCAGCAAAACTCTTTAATCTCTTACCTAGCCTGCCCATCAGTGCATTACTGAGTGCACTACCTGTTTGTTGGGATTGGTTTTGAATGTGACGTAATCACCAAGCAATGAACTCTAATATTGTAGTATCTGGGTTAATCCATTCTTCAATTTGTATTTCTCTTTAGGATCCTGCCTTGTGGGCGTGTCTATCTGGAATGGCTGCCAGTTCTCATCAACTGACTACAGCAGAAGTAGCATATGCAGCCATTAATGAGGTCAGTGCTGATCATGTGACACTGAAGGAGTGGTAACCATGGTAATACATTACACATGTACACACACACACATACATACACTCACAGGTGGATAAGGTCCAGTATCTGGCCTACATCAATGGACTTGATTCAGAAGAGAAGAAGAAGGCTGAGCTGGCATTGTTCTGCCAGCAGCCCCAGCAAGCAGAGAGCATCTACCTGCAGTCCAACCATGTGTTCAGAGCTATACAACTCAACATTCAACTCTTTAACTGGGAGAGGTAAGGCGGCAGTAGTAGTAATAGTAGTAGTACTAATAGTAGTAGTAGTAGTAGTAGCAGCCAGAAATGGAAATATTTATAGCAAAACAGCAACAATACTAATGTGCATACTAATATACCGTTGGTTCAATTTTCTTGACATTTTGGTATCATCATAACAAATATCTACCTATGAAACAGTGGCCACCAGTTTGTGTGTGTGTGCACTATGGGAGAGCTTGTAACGTATGGCAAGCAATGGGAAGATAGATGTATTCATCAGTATCTAGTCATAATAGCGTTTATATTATCTATAGAGCACTGGAATTGGCAGTGAAGTACAAGACACACGTGGACACGGTATTGGCCTACAGGGAACATTACCTCAGCAGCATAGGCAGCAAGGAAAGTCTGCAGAACTTTGTGCAACTCTCGGGCAAGGTTGGTGACCTTCAGTGCTTGAGTAGCGTCTGACTACAGTGTCCTAATAATTGTTCTATTAATTACTAACACAGTCTATAAAGTATCTATTATCACATATTTCAGTCTAAGCCCCTGTTGATATTAAGTATTAAATTTATGGACTACCTAAAAAAGATCAGGCAACAATGATCAAAACGTCATGAATTAAACTAAACCAGACACAAGTAGTCCTTACTTGAATACTTTATATTAGCTGTACCAGTCAAGAATGACTCTTCCAACATACACCCATCATCTTTCACTCTGATTGCATGCCAAGTCTAATCATGTCATGTATGTAAATAGGTGACCATTGACTGGGAGACCATCAGGAACAAGGTGGAGATGGAAGAAGGGAAGTCATAGACTCTGAAATGCTACATCATCTTCACCACACAATACATTCACTTACCAAGTTAGCTAGCTCTCTCTCTCTCATGTAACTAACACCAACCTGTTCACCAACCTAAGACTTGACTTCCCTCCCGGTCAGCTCATGATAAAAACACTTCCTCCAATCAACTAATTAAGTGCAAGGAACAAGAATGAAACAAAGAAAATTTGCAACTTTTACATTGACCACTCCAGATGATGAATACTCGTGGGGAGAAGGGATGGGGTCTAAATATCCTTGGAGATGTGGCGTACGAGAGAGGTCACACAGGATGCACCAATTGTATACCAAGATTTTAATTAAGTGTTAAAATACATGATTGACGGAACGATACAACGGTATGACAACAATGAATATCAGTGGTGTGACCTGACCACACAAACAAACAAACAAAAGGAAACAGAAAATGCAATTCTTATTTCTTGTGATAGTGAACACTTGATGGTCCAACCTTCTCGGGCAGAGTTAGTGGAGGCCAGCTGATGATCTCAAACTCTTCATCATCATCACTGTAGCCATCCACCAGTAGGAATGCTAGAGACACAGTGGGAGGGGCAGAGAGAGAGAGAGAGAGTTACAGATAAAAAGCTGATATAGAGTAAATAACTTACGTTCTCTAGATGTGGAGTGATCAGGTGATCTATTGGAAGTTCCCCAATAGAAAGGTCGGTGTTCTGTGAGGTCAAACATGTTCAATCTGGAGTCCTTCAGTACTACCTGTATGTACACAGCAGGGAGTCACACACGATATGTCACTGGGGAAGAAGGGAGGGAAAGGATTTGTAGAGCCACAAAGAACTGACCAGCACTTCATAATGAGTGTCTTAAAACCACATAAAGTGAAAGGACCAGGAATAGAAAGTATTAGACTTTTTTTTCCTTCAAACGAACACACTGATCATTAATTTTTTTTTTTGCATAAAAAATTAGGGGGAAATTAAATTTAGGTGGTTGGGGGGAATTGTAGTCTGTATGAAACCCTGGACAGTCACATCTAATGACCTTGCTTTATAGTGGTATTAATTTCCAGTAGTCAAGAATAAGAGTTGCCATGGACACTGCGTCTGTAAATGCTATCAAACAAAACAAATTCTATAGACTCATTGTGGCAATACAATACAATACAAGACAGATACACAAGCAGACAGACAGACACAATGAGAAAGTCACTACATATTATTGTTATTCTATCATTGGTGAGCGAGACACTCTCAGGGGTAACACAATTGAAAATCGGGGATGTTTGTTTATATATATGTGTGGACATACATATGTCATTTTGTACTTTGACCCTCACATTTTTGTATTTGCTTCATGGTCTACCCCTTCCCATACCTCAACTAAACAGAATCTTTTTGTTTAGCGATCTCGTATCATACAAGGAAATTAATTATCAATTACTTACCCCTTCGTATTAGGTTGTTTCTGAATGCCACAAGACGCACTTAGGTCATAAAAACTCACAGTTGGACTCCACACTGTGCAGTAATTCTTTAGAACTCGGGAAATTGAGGTAAGAAAGTAGTTCTGTATTTGTTAGCTAATGTATATAATGGTCACAACGGCTACGTACTTAGCTATACTTTTAGAAATGGACTGATCAATTCTTTTCAAGTGTTTTATTTGTGCACTGGCTCGCTTGCCCTTTGTGCTCAAGCACATCACTAGTTATTTTTATAAGGGTTAAATCGTCTAAAATGACACATTCCAATCAGCTTATTCCCATTAGCCGATATAATATAAATTATGTCAAACTTTAAATACACTAATACTAGAGTGTCCCATTCACCAAGACTATAACTGTGCTGATCTCACTCACTTGTACCCCCTTGGCAATTGTATATTTGATATGACTACAAGTACACAAACACAAAGCATTCCCCTACACCTCATGTCAGTGATAGAACACTCACTACATATGTGCTACCATTAACTACGTACACACCCAATAAAACACCAGAAAATACAGCCATTGAATCCGAACCTTGGAAAGTCCACACAGAAAGTATTCAATTTCATTTCTAAAAACTATTTCCCAAAACAAGTCTGTTTAAAGTACTCAGCAAGTGATTTGAGTTGAAAAGCAACACTCACCATTATGGTACATAGCTGAGCTAAAAACAGAAACTTGGGAATAGAACTATATATATATAAATATATATAATATCCTGTTTCCAAGCATACATGTAACATGCACATGTAAATACTGTTTCTAGAACGTACATTATTTTATACATTCCTTATCAAATAGTTGGAGATATCCCGGGCTTCTCATTCTTTATAAACATCAAGTCTGATGTTGTGACCCTCTCATCTTAAGCAGCAAGAGATCTGGGAAGATCCCACAGAGCAACTTATTGAGACACTGTAAGCAACAACTACTGCTGACCTCTCCCACAAGGTCATTCATGTCACTAACATGCAAAACAAGTTGTACAAAATTCAACACTGTCATCAAGGTGGGGGGTGGGAGTCGGCGTAAACCGGCAAAGTGTATTTTAGGTGATCAGCAAATGACATACTTAGGTGTGGTTTACATGGTGGAAATCAGGTATGTTATTTAGGTGTGTGTATAGCGTATGTGCCATACTCTAAAACATGCAAACTGAAGTAAGTTTATTACCAAGGGATTTTAAAAAATTATTTAAATAGTTATTAAAGTATCTTGAGAAAGCGTCAGCCACAAAGAAAGCTCTAGCCAAGTAATATCAGGTGGTTGTACTGGCCTCTAGAATGACTTAAATTTACTTCAAATAAATTCAATACTAAGATAGTACAAAAAAAATCTAAAGAACACCTTACTAAAACCTCTACCACCTCGGGGTAAAAAAAAAAAATTACAAAAATAACAAGTCATTTGTTATGATAGATGTGAGTACCCAACCTCGGGTGTCACACCCATTAAACTACCTGTATATAACCAACTAACTGTAACAAGAACAGTTCACTCATTATTAGTGCTGCCACTAGATGAAGGTGGGAGAGAGGGAAATAGAGGTATTCTCAGCAGAGCTATAGTGAAGTATCTAGCATTACATTGCCTAGTGTGTAGAGTTGTACTGATCACATGAATGTTCCCCTAAAGGAACTTCCACAAACTCTCCTAGTACCTGTTTGAGTCTGTGCACGAGGTTGTCCAGGTCTTCTTCATCCTTGCAAAAGAAACCCAGAGCCACTGAAGGGTCCAGCCCAGAAATGTGCATGCGGCCATAGGCAGAGGTGTGGTAGGTGCTGTCAGGTACCGAACCATCAGGTCTGGCACTGACGACAGGCTGGGTGGTGTGGGGGTCCAGATAGATCAAGTCATTGTCTACACACACACACACACACACACACACACACAACTTTATAGAACCAAACTAAAGGGAGGTCAAATCAACATTAATTTGAAAACTTCAGGTTTTTCCCTTCATTTCCATGAAAATTGATGAAAATTTTGTGGCAAATGCCATCATGAAGGCTAAATAATTTTGTGGCGTTTATTAAAAAAAAATTTTTTTTTGCTTATTGATATGGTATGTGTAACCCCTTTTTTCGCTCACACTACTAATTACGAAGTTGGTAAAGGGTCTTGATAAAATAACAAAGTAATGAACTTGTCAACCTTATGAGTTACTGGCCTTGAAAAGTAAGCTACATGTAATCTTGGAGCAGAACTTAGTGCCTGAATGTTTGTAAAAGCATAGCAGACCCAACAGCACTATCATCTCTTCATCATCATTGAATGGGAGGTCAAGTTAAAACATTTCAATTTCAACAACTATATAAATTGTACCAAGGGCCATAGCTCATACTTATCACATTCGAGCTCGCTCGCCATTTGTGCTGAAGCACACCACTAGTACTAAAAGATCCAGGAACTCACTCTTGCTGCCAATGCAGTTGGTAATCTCTAGTATATTCATTGGTTTGAGAGTAGGCTTATATCTCACATATATCAGTTCAACATGCTAGCCCTACAGCTCTGGCTAGCAACCCACCAACCATCTACCAGACTTCAACCCACCTACCAGACTTCAACCCACCAACCATCTACCAGACTTCTACCCACCAATCATCTACCAGACTTCAACCCACCAACCATCTACCAGACCATCTACCAGACTTCAACCACCAATCATCTACCAGACTTCAACCACCAATCATCTACCAGACTTCAACCCACCAACCATCTACCAGACTTCAACCCACCAACCATCTACCAGACTTCTACCCACCAATCATCTACCAGACTTCAACCCACCAACCATCTACCAGACT
>WLWD01004166.1_pt1 | contig 18277 bp, 13 predicted proteins | sample 6712731 | NCBI WGS metagenome assembly WLWD01 (sample SAMN12718690, study PRJNA576275) | sponge metagenome | isolation source: marine sponge | host: Mycale hentscheli | place: New Zealand: South Island, Marlborough, Capsize Point | collected 2014-11-01
TTAACTGAATGCATTAGCAAGATACCAGTTGGAAAAGTGCTAGTGCACCAAGCCTGCTGTCGAGATTATACCAACAAGAGAAGGGCATCTTGGTTAAGTTCTGAGAAGGAAAAGCCACCAGAAGCAAAACGCTTAAGGTCTAGCACGGTGTCATTCCACTGGAAAGAAAACTGCATGCTCTGTGGGAAAAAGGCTAAAACTGATAATCGTCATCCAGTGCGAAATAAAATACATAGTGTTGCAACAATTTCCATGCATGACAAGCTGTTGGAGTGTTGTAACAAGAGGGGAGATGCATGGGCATCTGAGGTTAAAACCCGTCTTTGTGGTTGTATTGATCTAGTTGCTGCCGAGGCGATATATCATGCAAACTGTTATTCATTGTTTTTGCTCAATAAAAGAAACCCTTTGTTGTCTGAATGTGTTGGTAGACCTGTGGACAAGGGAATGTTACAGTGGTTCCAAATGTTGTGTCAATGGCTTGAATCAGAGGCTGATGCCGAGCTGTATACACTACCCGAATTGCATGCCAAGATGATAGAGTTTGCTAGTGAATCTGAAGTTTATAGCCTCAAAAGGCTAAAGCAGAAGTTGCATGAACATTATGGAGACTTCATATTTTTTGCTGAAGTTGAGGGGTGTGGTACTGTATTATGCTTTAGAAACATGGCAAGTTACATTATCAATGAAAAATGGTACTCTGAAAAGAAGGAAAACATAGAAGAGGAAGCAGAGCGCATAGTAGTTGCCGCAGCTAAGATTGTTAGGGCTGAAATTAGGGAGAGAAAGTATGATTCACTGTTGTACCCCACCAATGAGGATGTTGCAGATATTAGTAGAGGTATGGAATGGATACCTCACCATTTGCAAACATTTTTGAAAATTATATTCCAGTCTGAAGTCAAGCGGAATAGTATTGGCCATTCCATTATACAGTCTGCCCGGCCTAGATCAGTTATAACCCCTACATTATTTGGTATAGGTATCGAGATGGACCATGTCTTTGGGTCAAGGTGGCTTGTAAATGAACTGTCACGGTTAGGTTTCACCATTACTCACGATGAAGTAAACAGATACAAACAATCTGTTATTCGTACTGAAAGCCTTGATAGCTTGCTAGCAGAGTACTTTCCTGGCACTTTTACTCAGTGGGTGGGAGATAATGTTGACCACAACGTGGGAACATTAGATGGCAGTGGGACCCTACATGGTATGGGAATCATTGCAGTATCGACTCCCAAAGATAATGTACCGCTCACAGCAAAACCACGAGTGATCACTAGACAGCAGCGTGTCAAGGTAAATGAACTTGTGAGAGACAAGGGAGTACCTATCTTACAATATGTAAGCCCTCGTAACCGAGGCCTAGCATCAATTACATACAAGCCAATTGTTGAATTGCAAGTTCCATTCACTTTTCCTGCTGAGCTTTGCTGCAATCTTCTCTGGCACTCTGGATGGACTTTCAGCAATACTGCCAGACCAAAAGCAAACTGGTCAGGATTCATGCAGAATGCCTATGTATCATCTGCCAATACTTGCAAATCTGAAGTGCTCCTTCTTCCTATTATTGATTTAAGCCCATCTGATGATAGTTGCATGTACTCAACTTTGATGTACATTCAAGGTCAAGCTGAGCAATTGAATATCCCCACACCATGCATAACATTTGATCAGCCATTGTGGCTCAAAGCAGTTGAAATTATAAGAGCGAAATCACTGAATATAGTTTGCAGGCGTGGCGGCTTTCACACCCTGACGAGTTTTATGGGGAGTATTGGGTCAGTAAGGGTTAACGAGAGAAAGAGGGGTAACGGAGACTGTCCGCTTACAGTGGATTTATAGTTTGCACAAGTGTGCTGCAGTTCATGATGCTATGACCACAGCAACAAATTTGAAGCACAAGACCTCTGAGCAGCATGTGGAGTTGGGAAATTCAAGAACCAAGCATGATCAAGAAGACTTGGGGAAAATTCAACATGAACCTTTTAATCTCAACCAACCAAAATTATGTTCATTGTCGTCTGGATTAACTGCTTCTGAGGGCGATGGTGTGAACTGTGATGAGGCAGAACAGGTTGGGGCAAAAATACACAAGAAACTGGATAATGTGAGTGTAGTAGATTCATCAATAAAGAGAAGTGACCAAGTTCTATCTTTGGATTTTTTGCAACCTGGAATTCAAGTTGAAAAAAAGAAAGTAAATATTGACCCTACCATACTTTTCTCCAGACTAATTGCTATTGTGCAGAGGGAGGAAGACATGGCTCCTTTCTTTGAGCATGAGCTTACAGCGATTCCCACCTCACTGTTCAAGGACTATTGTTTGAGGAAAACTGACAAAGTTCAGCTAGCCAAAAGCCTAAAGAATGAAGTAGAACTATCAGCCCTCAATGTACATGCTACATGTATTCTTGATGGAGGTGCTCTTATCCACAAAATAAAATGGGCGAAGAAAGTAACATATCAAGACATAGCAAGACAGTATGTGAGCTATGTACAAGTGAAATATGGCAACTGTTGCATTGCTTTTGATGGCTACAATCAAGGCCCTTCAACAAAGGACCACGAGCATGTGAGGAGAACCAAGAGAGCATGTGCTGATATACAGCTGATTGAGTCCATGAAAGCTCATGTGAATCAGGAGACCTTCTTTTCAAATGAAGGGAACAAGGCCCAGTTCATTTCATTGTTAAGTCGCTACTTGACATCTGATGGTCAGATAGTGCACAATTCCACAGGAGATGCTGATACCTGCTAGTGCACTTGAAATGGCTATGGAAGGGAAAGAAGTCAACGCAATAGCTGATGACACAGATGTGCTCATCCTGTTAATGCACCATTAGAGAGAAAGCGTGGCAGATATATATTTATTGGCTGAACCCAAGAAGAAAGGCTTGCAGGTGTGGATAATATGTGATCTCGTTTCCAAAGCTGGGGCAGCTGTGACAGATCGCCTTTTGTTTATTCATGCTTGGTCCGGCTGTGACACCACATCAGCGAATTTAGGGCAAGGAAAAATTAACCTTGTAAAGAAAATTCAAATATCTGAAGAGGTGCAACAAATTTCTCTCCTAATGAGCGATCCTACTGCGACACCTGAACAAATAGGCAAAGTGGGTGCTCGCTTGTTTGTGATTCTATTCGGTGGCAAGCATGGTGATACCCTCAACTACTTGTGGTATGTAAAATATTAGGAAATGGTATAGTCAAGTAAGATTGTTGATCCCCAGAAACTTCCTCCTACACAGAGATCTGCACATTTTCATAGTTTGAGGGTACATTTACAGGTAATGCTCTGGAAAAGGCTTACTGATGAAGACTTGGAATTTGACCCTGAGAGATGGGGTTGGAAGCTTGATGGCACCAGACTAAGTCCAATGACAGACCTGGCAGCTGCACCAGAAGCCTTACTAAAGTTTGTTCGGGGCAAGTGCAAGCTTACTTCAAGAAACCCCTGTGGAACCAACACCTGTTCTTGCCGCAAGCATGGCCTTAAGTGTGTAACTGCATGCGGGGACTGCAGAGGTGTGAATTGTTTGAATGCTGAAGATGACTTCATTGATGACTTAGAAGAAAATTTTAACTTGGAAGACTAAGATGCAATGTTATAGAACTTAACTTAAACCTTCCTCATGTACTGGTTTTATCAATCATAATGTATTGCAAAAAAAAAATTAATAAAATTTCAACTGCCAATAAATTATTTTTCCCAAAGTGGATTTTAGTGGATTTTGGATATGTTGTTCTACAAAAAATTCCACTTCTTTTGGTACAAAATTTGCTTCTATACTAATTTTTTCTAGGTCCAACCCTTAAACAGCCGGACTATAAGCTCTTACTACTTACAGAAAAAAATGGACGAATCATTTTTTGTGTGTTCAATTTGTGATTAATTCTTCTAGCTTCCATGTCATACATAATGAAGCACCAAAAAGTAACAATAATATTTAATGAGACATGAAGAAAATGAGACAATTCACAAGCATGACAATAGTCTACCATAAAATTGCTCTGAGACATTTTAAGCAATGCTCACATATTTATGACCTGTTGCAAAGCAAAGTCAATAAAAGTCTTATTAAAAATTTAAAATAAAGCAATAAGAAGCTTGCGAAGTACACGTAGATATTAATCTTGTGGCAGACTAAAAATTATCATATAATATAGGAATACTCAACATAAATAAAATAATCAGAACTAACGCTGATGGTGTTATTGCTGCTTTACTTGTATACAGTAATTGTTGTCTTATCATTTAAGAAAAGAAGTTGGCCCACTAAAGTGCGTATATCTATGTGTGTGAAAATTCTTTTAATAGGACAAATTGCTTTCAGACTTTTATGGGTGTAAAATAGCATATTTTAACCACTTCATCTAAAACATAAAAGGTATATAAATACCAGTTGCAAATAAACTATTCCTATAGTTAAATGTATATTTTAGTATAACTTACAACACAGTTTGTCGAGAGTGTGTTCCACCACTTTGCTGACAAATACCAGTACATGTTTTGGTGAAAGTTGCATCAAAAATAGCTGAGATCAATTGAAGTAGTAAATACAAGCCAACAAAATATGAAATTTCGACCTCCATTGAAGAGCTACACGAAAATTTGAATAAGTTTCAATGAAAAATACATTTAATGTATTCACAATAGGAAACATACAAAAACAATCTTTAAGCTAAATACTTTATTTACTACAACATAGTTGTTAACAGAATTGTTAATTACAAGTAGCAGTGTAGGAAGAAGTTTCAGTTATTTGGTGGGAGAAGGGGAGGTTTATGTGAGAAAATTATGGAAGGCAGTTCTCGCCCCTGGATTCCCCTCCCCCTCCCTTTTGCTGTGCCAATGAGTCAATATCATTAACAATTTTAAATCACAGGTATGATAGTAGTAATACTGAGAAAAAATAAAACGGTAGATTTTGTGGGATACTACTGTGATCATTAATAATAGTCAAAAAATTAGCTTTTGAAAATACTATATCTAATGAGGTATCAATATAGTTTGTGCAATGTAAACAACAGATGTATATGCTGTCTATAACATTCTTAAGAAGCTGAGTATTCAAGGGATACTCACTCATAGTCTCAACATAAAAATTGTATTTTCTAGCACTCACTAAACTACTCAGTAAAAAGAAAAACTACCTAAAAAATCTTCCTGAACATCTAAAAAGTAGCCAATAAAGGGGCTTAAATTGTTGTTTTGAGCATGTTCACAACTAATTCAACAGTTTATAGTTAGGTATCTCAAAAATCCGAGTGTGAGAGACAATAGTAAAAGTTACAACCATATGCCTCTATACTTTAATTTAAGCACTATAAGCTCAGATGTATATACCAAAATTCTTTGTCTTGATTTGAATACCAGTGAGTCAATGTCAAAATACACCATTTAGTATGCTCATCACTTATTAAAGAAAGGAAATATAGTAAAATATGATGATATACTATTATAGCACTAAAAATTGAATACTTAGTCAAAGTACTAGAAAATTCTTCAAATACTTATGTTCAAGCACCTCTACATGTAAGAAATTATTATGAGATACATGATAAATTACCTGAGACTGACTCCTAATTCATGCCAAGGCAGTGATGTAGGATATGTGGCACACATTTGATAATTAATTATCTGCTAAAAAAAATAGTATTTCTGATAATTCACATAACGTGACTGCAAATACGTATGGTATGTCAATTTTTCCCTTGAATCTTAATTTACAATTTTTTTTTCTAAATAATAGAACTAACAATCACAATAGTTAGAGTATTTCATTTAATTGTCTGCCTATTTTACCAAGTTCTACTTTCGGAATAAAATTGATTGAATCTTAATGTGAACTTGCTTTTTTATATATATAAGCCATTGACAAACAACACTGTTAAACACTGCACTGGCTTAAAAAAACAACAGAATATAGTGTAATGCAATACTACTGTGAGCAGCAAAGAAAGTGTTTGCTCACGTGAGTTTGTCATGCCATGAGTATAGGGGGGGGGGGGGCTACCAACAATTACTAATGATCATACAGTCTTAAAATAATTATCGTTATCAGAAGGAAAAAAAACAACAGTTGAAATGAAAAATTCTGGCACATTGAAGGGACTTAAATTGTCCAGCGGAACGGTTTGATGCTTGTTTCAATCTTAGGGAGGCTGACATCTTCAAGATCCGCTTTTGTTGTGTGACAGACTGACAGACTGACAAACTGAGTACTATAACCCTCTTGCATATGTATACTCAGGGTTAACAATAGCTTTTTAGCTTATGTTTGATAGTGGTAAATACAATACTTTATTTGGGAATTTTTTTTCCTTCGAGGGTGAGGTACAACTTATACTGCACCTTGTAAAATACTAACAGTTAAGGTAATCCACCGTTATGAGTGTATTTTATACAAATAAAGTAGGTATCTGAGTATCTCTCTAGTATTGAAATTGAGATTTATGATAATCGTGCAGCTAGAGTCCTCCAACTGACAACGAACAGCAGGGTGTCAAAATACAATGCCTAGTCATGTTTGAGAGGGATAAGGAGACGAGTGTTAGCAAAATCAACCAGAGCAATCAGGGTCACATGAAGCCCATAAATCACAAATAGCAGTGTTGTGTGAAGTAGTGATGCTTTTGTAGCTGATATTGTTGCCATGATTATTGGTGTATAAGCCTATTTGTATGAAATATCAGGCTAAAACTGCAGAAATAATAAGGAACCTTGAAATATTGACTATGTAGCAGCAAAAACAAAGTGTTCAAGGCTAAATTATATCTCCTTAATTTTAATTTCAACATGTCAGATCGCAGTTTGACATCTCATAGATGGCTGAGTTCTTCAATTTTGGGGAAGTTAAAGAATTTAGTCTGCTGATAAAATTTTCTGGTACAAACCAAGGTCTTCAGGCCCATAGCAAGCAATTTTGGGGTGGTGCGGCTCCGGAAATGGGTGTGGTTAATAGTTTGTGGGTGTGGTTTGCCTATACTTTAGTTACAAGTTTGAACTTATTGCAGGTGGAAGTGGCTTAATCACTGAATTCACAAGTGGATACAGCAATAAAACCAGTAAAAAGGACCTCTAATTTTTAATATTATGAACATTACAATTTTCATAATTTTTATTACAATAGATTGTTACATAAATGATTAAAGTTCTTAAAACAATAATGCTATGAACTTAAAACTTTGAAAAAATACTGCTACGGTGTTCGGATTTGTCTATAAATTCATTGACAACACTTTAAATCTATTTCATCTGTTCTTGTTTTATGAATGTGAAGAAGCATCAAATAATTAAGACGTTCTTGCTTCATAGTAGATCTTAAATACGTCTTTATGCATCTCAAAGCACTAAAAGATCTTTTGGAGATCTTTCCTTTTTAGCCATTGCGCTAAATTTGTATTGGTTTGTGCCTTCTCTTGCAACTATTGATGTAAATTGCTGTCACTTTCTCCTTTGTCACCTCGTAACGGTAACCCTTGTCGACACAATACCCTTACTGTGGAAAATATTTCAAGGAGAGCTGCAGATGCATTCCTTCTATGAATTTCTGACTCCTTAGACAGCATTGCTCCTATATTTCCAGTAGTAGCTGGAATTGTAGTCATCATTTGAACGGCTTCACGATGGCAAGCACTGCCCATGTGGATTTTGAAACCCCTTGTTACATCTTTCCAATTACAGTAACCACGACTTATCTAAAAAAAATTTAGTAGTTAAAATTTAGTTTTAAAAAGAAAAAAAAGCATAGGTTAAACAAGCCGTAACAGTTATTGTTAATACTACAACTTACAAAAGCTGGATCTAAATTATTGGTAGATAACATTTTTTCTTTTTGCTGCAACCATGCAAGTATGACAGAAGACAACATCCTTCACCTCATCGTAGTGTAAGAATGTCCAAATTTTAAACCAGTGCGATTGAAATGCTCTGGAAGTGTCTCCTTTTTTTCCAAATACTCTTGTAGGAAAATTATAGTCCTTTGGCTGGTATGGTTTCTCAGGAACCTCCGCGGTTAGAGCACTCATCAGCTTCGAAGCCATACTATCTACACGGTACTGGTCTTGCGTGCGCGTGGCACCGGTGTAGCCGACCCTTACCTTACATGTCATTGTATTCCAAAGTGTTTCTGCGCATGCGCTGAATAATAAATTAGAGTTGAAAAAAAGTGGTGCGGCAAAAGCCGCACCGGCCGCACCCTTTGCTACGGCCCTGGTCTTTAGACCAGTAACCTATGAGTCAGGCTACCCTGATGCTTCAATAACTGCAAGAAGCATTTTTTCAAGGAGCCCTTTAATACAACTTTTAATGTACCACCATTATATAATTTTGTACAATTTTGGAGGCTGAGCCCACTTAAAAAAACTTGGGGGGGAGGGGGGCTCTAACTCCTCCCTTAAGCGATTAAGGCTCTTAAAAAAAGGCATGTCCTATTGTTAAATTACAAAACTACAAAATGACGATAGACCTGTAAGCAAATTATCAGTTAGCTATCAATTCTGATGCATGAACGTTTTCTTCAATGGAAAGGGTTACCTTCTATACAAGGTTAATACATTATTCTAAAATTTGGAGGGGCTCAGCTCTCTTTCCAAAACATTTTGGAGCTTTAGCCTTTCCAAACCCCAACCGTTAGCCTCCTATGCTGACTAATGATTGAGCTGTATGGTGGTGCTGTTTGCTTTACATACCCAAGTAACAGACTAAAATCCAAAAAATAGTATTTGGTACCTAAGATTATTATTGTAATTTAATAAAAAAAATTCAACTAGATATTTTGCATCTGTCAATGACTCCATCTTTCAATGACGTTATTATTGTAGTTTAATTAAAATGTTCAACTAAATATTTTGAGCACATGAAGTCTTAAGGGTGCTCGCACACCGCCTATGCACCGCCTAGCATGCACCCACGCAAATCCATTAACTAAATCAATTATGTTGCTATGGCCTACTTTTATATATTTCTTATGTTTTGCAAGCTATCCTATACAGTGGACCTCACAGTAAACTATCTAAGGTGCTGGCTTACCAGAAATTAGAAGTCCAAAGCAACTACTATGGCAGATATAAGCCGTCACATTCTCCAACATAAATGGCAAAATATCCCCTACAATTCAACTCCACACTCTAAAGACTCCGGAACTCACCGCCGACAAAATTACAGAAGCTTTTTTCGATTTACAATTTAGTTTTCAAATTATTCATTGTTATTATTTTTGTGGCGACCATTTCCCGTTTTTTGCCGTTATTACGAAATTTCCCTCTGTAATTTTTTTAATTTTTATCTTCTGTACCTGTATTCCAAAAATAGAATGGTTCTGAACCAGCATTCCGTACTCGTGGCCAGAAATAGCATGCAGAACAAGCCAATCATTCCTCCCACAATTTTGTCAATTTCAGCCCCGCCCTCCTCGCCCTCCTCGGGCAGGTAAGGAATACGCGCGGATTATTGTTTAGGGTGAAATATTTTGGAATGCAGTGGCTCTGAAAAGAGCTCGTTTCAAAAAATAAATAAACACAGACAACAAAATGGAGAGAAGGCGTCCGGGCTGAGACTTCTAAGTTGAGCAGAGCGCCCCGTACAACTTCTCTCCGAGCGGCTTGCTCCAGACTTCCTTCTGCTTCAGGGAGGCAACGAAGGCATCCTTGGTATCACTGGTTCTACGGAGAAGCAATAGAGTGTGGAAATCGAAGTCTTGAGTGACTAACTTCTTGGCTTGTGTTGGTGTGATGCTGGGCTTTCCAAGGGATCTGGTGAGTAGTGCTGCATTGGTATACAGGGTCTTCAGAGCTAACCACTTCTTCATTTGCATGCATGCTAGGCGACTGAATGTGAAGTTTGTCTAGACATCCTGTTACTTTTTTTGCCACAAATATATTTACCTCTGCTATTATTGAATGCAATTGTAGGTACAAGTTCCAATGCACCTGCAGCAGTACCTGAAGGATTTAGACCCGAGTCCACAAGTGTACCACCAACAACAAGTGTACCACCAACAACGGGGGAAGTGCTTGCTTCATATGTGTGCATGCCTGATCTTTCAGAGGAACCTGCACTGACTGGTGCAGATGGACTTGTGCTGCTTACTGGGACAGACAGACCTACGCTGAATTGCACATATGAACCTGTGCTTGCTAGCACAGACGGACCTGTGTTTACTGACGTGGACGGATCTGTGCTTACTGGCACAGATGAACCAGCATTCATTGGCACAGATGGACCTATGCCCACTTCCAATTCAGGACCTGTGATATTACATCTGAGATACCAATAATAAACCTGACACAAACTTTTTTATCTCAATTTTGCAATTTTTTTTTGTAAAAATGTTACATAACAGGAGTCAATAATTCCTCAGATGTGCAATTGAATATTTAGGATTTTGCCAGTAATTTTGTCAGATGACAGACAGTGTTTTGTTAGTTGGTGTACAAGTAGCTAAGGTAGCTAGAACTATTTTTTTGTGTGTTGCAACAATCGACTTCTACTGGGATTACATCTTTTCTTGTGCCTAGCAGCAAGAAGTTGCTGTTTCCTCTTTGTTCCTCTGACTCTTCTACTAGCCATTGGCCACAACTTGATCTGCCAGAATAAAACCAGCCCTGAAATAAAACCCAGGATCCAGATATATAACAGACCACAAGGGGATCGAGTAAGAATAGATACCCAAGGAAGTTGAAGGCGGAATTCAGTGTGAGTGTTTTTTTAGGCTAGCCACGAACTACAACTGTGGTCTGGGAACTCAATTAAAAGTACACTTGCTATGTGCCAGCACCCTTAAATGGATTGTGGTCATTTGGGGCATTTTGTCCAGATGGTGCTTTTGCTACATACCACAAGTTACTCCATGTGATCAAATTCCCCTAGAACAACTGAGTTATCATCTCCTAATCAAGTGCATACAAATATGTGCTAGGTCTTCAACTAATGACATCTGAATCTTGCTGACTTATTGCATTGTCCCAACACCAACTGTTAATGACCCTCTCCCAACTATTATACATGAGAGGGACTCACCTCTTTCAATCCATGAGCCATATTGACTATCTTAAGGCCACAGATTTGTTAGCAAAAACGATACCTGCATGACACATAAAGCCAAAAAACGTACATTTCATGGACATCTTCATAGAATAAAAAAATCTTTAGTTCTTATTGAGCTGATTTGCACTGAGACAATATTTTCCTCCCCACTAATCAAGGTTCTCCTCCTAAAAAATGCTTATCTCCCTAAACAAGCTTTTCCTTCCTAAACTAGATTCTCCTCCTTTCAATCTTGTCCTTCCTTCAATGTTCTCCCTTCAAACCTCTTCTTCCTTCAACTTTCTTTCTAAACCGTGGCTTCTACTCTCTACAAGCTTCTCTTCCCTTCACAAGCTCCTCAAACCCCCTAAACAAGCTTCACCCCCTTAAGAGTACCAACTTACTTAATGCTGCTACCCGATTCAACCAGGACAATTCCTTTCCCAGAAGGTATAAAGACACCTGCTGAAATTACAAAAGAGGATGTAGTACCGCATACCCGTAGCCAAGGGGGGTTCGAGGGGTTCGGTCGAACCCTTTAGAGTGACCGGAAGTAAATATTTTTGGCTATAGAATTCTGAGAAAAACCAGCCAGTCTCAGTTTTCAAGGTGAGTTCCAAGAAGAAGTAGGGTGGTTAGATAACCATCACCAAACTTCACTCCTAGGAATTCCAATAGCCAGGGCTGAAAATCCTAAACTTTTGCTATCAGCACTTAGTAAATTTCATAATAAAGCTATTCCTGTAATTTGGAAGCTCTGTGCAGCCTGGCGCTGTTGCTACAGCAAAAAATAGACCAAGCGGTCAGCAAAACTAATACATTTTCAATAAGACACGGTGTGCAGTGATACCATCGGTGGGCGTGGTAGGATGTTACCTGATGTCATCATGCAAATCCCCTATATAGTCATCTGTTCTATCGTGCTGAACCTGAGCTTGAATTATCTGCTGTTTCTGGCCTAGTCTGAGTCCAAGTGACCTAATAAATTTTCAGCTCCTTGGATACAAATTTAGCTCTCATATCGGCATGAGTAAAGCTTGCTACGTTACATCTATTCTTTATAAAGTGCGTGCGATTCGATATTAAAAGCACAAGCAACGGATTTTTTTCAACAGATTAGAAAGGGAGCCGTCGGAAGTGTCTGAGAAAGTTAAACCTCAAATATACAGATAGTAAGTGCACTATCTAGTGTAGCTACACTGCAAATGATTAAAAAAAAGCACGGGTAATCTGTTCTATTAAGAATCAGTAGCGCTCGCGTTGTTCTGCTATTAATCTAGAATAGCACGGTTACCCATGCTTAGTAGGCCGGCTTCATAAAACTGCACGAGACTACAGTAAGCTAAAGATCATTTACAGTGTGACTACTATGTATAGTGCAGTCACTATCTCTGTACTACTTCGGGATAAACTTTCTCTTGAACTTTGCTTTAATCGATGGCTCCTCCTAATCTGTTGAAAAAAACTCTGACTAATAGGGGTATAGCTTCTGCGCTAAAGAATGACGTTGTCTCCAACTAGAAACTACAACTGTACATTTCCAAGGCTAGAGCTACATGTTTGCGCACTTACTCTTCGTGACATTTCACTCTGTCCAGTGCTATTTCACTCGATTTTTCCAAATACATTTTGAACGGGCAGTTCACACGCCGTACTATTAAATAACTTGTAGTACGAATAAGGCGAATTAATGTTGCACTGTTTAGATACAGCTCACCGTAGTGGTTAGAAACCTGGTTACACGAGAATAATACCGCTTTTCTCTCGAATATCAACAGTGTTTAATGAATTATAGTTTTGAAGTTGAATACCTAGCTAGAACAAATTAGTGCACTTATCTTTCGTTTTTTAGTATTGTAGAAGAATTAACGAGGAAACAAAAGTAGGTGTGGCTTATTGCGTCTTAAAATCCGAACCCCCCAATGCGAACCTCTGGCTACGGGCCTGTACCGATAACAAGCCGTTCTCAGTAACTTCCCCCAGGTTTCCGTGAAGTTGGAATGCAATTGATTTCTTTTGTGACGTCGTCGGCCATGTTTACTGAGCACACAATCATGAAATTAAGCGCATGCGTAGGAGTGACATTTACATAACTGTGGTCGAGGCGTGTAACCGCACATTGATAATTTTTGCTGTGTCTTTATTATTCTTTTTCTGTGTACTGTGGGCTTACTTCGTTGCTGTAGGTGGAATGGGCACTAACGGAGGACTCCAGCAAGCCAAGTTTGAAGAATGAAGACCCGTCTGGGACGGAGATACAGCTCTGCACACAGGCTACTATATTCGATGTTATTTCGAAGCGGCCGAAAGAGCTACAGCGCTCTTTTTTTTTCCAGAGGTAGCTTGCGGGCTTCTTCGCAACATTACAGAGCCATATTTATAATATATATTTTTTATAAATAGTAAAATTTTCATGCCGTTTTACTCATGCGTTATTCTAAATAAAACTCTGTAACTTTATTAACTGCTAGTAGCAAAATTTGGATTCAATTTAGTGATAGAATTCCACGAAATATCAATTTTTAGAACATTGGTGAGTGAGTTTGAGCGATTTGATTGGTCAAATTGAAGGCGCCACATATTCTATTAGTACCTCTCCTTGGGGGCATAGGGCAATTATATGTAGTTGCCCTGGCTCTGAGGGCATAGGGCATCTATATATAGTGCCATTTCTCTCAGGGCTCTTGTTGCCATGTTATTGTATTTTTTACAGGTATTGAAACTCTCTCAGGCATGGGAATTTCATGATTGTGCTTGTTGCTGTTGATATAGCAAGGGAGTACGCTCTCTTGTCATGATAAATAGAATTCACGATATACACATCAGGAAAGTGAGGCAAGACTTACAAAAGAAATAAAACAAATAATTTTTGGTATTGTTACTATATTTAATAATAAGATAATGAAACTGATAATAACCATGAATATGCAACTAGTGATGAATGTTAAAAGTAATTGATGAGCATGAGTTAAATATAAAAGTTCCTGGAATACTGTTCTTTGTTTGAATGTTAGTAGCACTTAGGTGTGTTAATCATGGAAGTAGAAGAATTGGGTGTAGGTAAAATATTAGATGTTTCTTGGATAGACATGGATTTTGCAGGTGATTTTGATGAAGGGTGAGTATTAGATAGGTTGGAAGTGTAAAGTATTGTAGGTAGGGGTGGAGTTGACAGCAAGGATATGGAAGGTGTTTCATGTGCAGAAATATTTAAAGTGGATGGTCCTGAATTATAACTGGAAGTAGATGAAAAGTCATAAGCAGTTCCTGAAGAAGTATCATTGGTAAGCCTTGGTACCTTGTTTAAAATATCTGAAAGCGCTTCTTTTTGATGAGAAGATGTTCGCTTGCACCAGGCAAGCTTCCGTGATCAGCTCTCTCCATTACCAGCTGTTCACCTTACCACTTTCATTGAGCCTGGTTGCTGCAGTGGCCGAGAAGTGTACCAACACTTTTCTGTCGGTTTTGAAGCAGGCTGTAAATAAAAAGCAGTGACTTCAGGGCTCTCAGGAAGTAGACTAATATATTTTTTATGCAATCTTACAAAACACCTTTGGGGATTATCAAAATTTTCATGATGGTCTACAATTTTGGGTTTGATATTTCTTCCTTTGATTCCTAAAGGTCTATTTTTTGACATATTTTCTGTATACCGTAAGCATGCCCTTTCCCCTTCCCTTTCAATCAGCTGAATCTGACAAGGCCTGATGCGAAGTTGCCTATGCTCTCTGCCACTCCTCAGAGCAAAATACAAACCATTGTATAATATCATTGTGTCTAAAAGAGCCTGTGGACTGTGGTCACCAAGAAGGCCCATCTCCCATAACCTTCCTTTATCCACCTGTGAAATGGGCTCTGCCTGTCGCTTGTTTGTTCCAAGGCCTTTGGATTGGAGACGCTTCATCTCTGCATCTAGTGACTTTTTAAAATCTAGAAAATCCACATCTGTAAAAAAATCAATTGTTGGACAACCATTCCAGCGAAGATATCTCATAATGCCACAAACAATGTGATGCAATGAGTTAGGTGGAAACTCTGTACCATCTTTCTTATCAAAAAAAAATACATCAGCAAACAAAAATAGAAGCAGTGAAGAAGAAATAAATTGGACAGCATCTATGTAAGTAAGTAATAGTAAGCACAAGCAATTAAATAAGTAAGTACGTGTAAGTAAATGAATGAATGATGGATGGATGATTGAATGGATAACAAATAAAAAAAATACCTCTAATATAAATCTTGTCAGCCAGTAGCTAGCTCAAGTCTTTCCCGCTCAGCTCTGTCAATTTGCAGATTTTTTCATCACTGATTTGAGTTCTGTGTTGGGCCCAAGCTTCCCACAAACTAAAGCAATTTTTATTGTCTTGTTTAGTTTTGGTGGGAATGCCACTATAGCTCGCTCAACTTCAATGTCGCTCTTTGGAGGTGCTTGTTGACGTGAAACTTTGTCCGGATGATGGTCAGGGGTGGTTTCCGTGAAATGCTGGAATGACAGGACACCGTGCGATTTTTTCTTCTTTAGACTTAGAAAGTTGTCTGACCTCGGGTAATAAGGAAACCACGCCCACCCACACAAATGGAGCGTAGATTCTTACAGTGGGTTGGTATCAGTACAAGTCTTTTTCAGGACCGTCTACGAAGTACAAGCACAGTTTGTACGCAGTCACAAAACTAAAGGAAACGCTCTCATTCGGTGGTACAATCATTTCTTTAGTCTCGCAAGCCAGACCCTTTACCTAATCGCTACTCTCGGAAGTGTCACCCGGTTCAGGTACTTTTCCCCTTATTCAGTAAGGGAAATTAGTGGCACTCGCCGCTTAGTTTGAAGGGGCCAAATTGGCACCCGGTACAAACGCGCATGCACAGAGAAACCAAGACTTTGAGCTAGAAACCATAGCAACTGTTAAAACTATTGCCATTTCTACATAATGCCCCACCAGGTAATTCTAAATAATACCTGCCTGTGGCTCATCTTTGGTTAACGTTTCTAGCTGGAAGCTCACTAACTGAAAGGCCGAGAAAATGAGTAGTTTCCTCAGGAACTTGGAGGTGAATGAAACAAGACTATTGGAGGAGCCCATCACCTGTGGTGGGTAGCCACATCTAATCCACTAGCAGTTGCCTATATGAAATTTTGAATGAATCCTTCTGGATGTGCATGTTAATATGGTCGCCGCCGTTTGGTGTCGAAACCACCCGCTTCCGGAGGCGACATTTAACTCAGGAGGCGACTTTAGTTCAGGAGGCGACATTTAGCTCAGGAGGCGACAGTTAGCTCAGGAGGCGACATTTCTCAGGAGTCGCATTTAGCTTAGAAGGGCTATATTGGATATTTACCTTAGAAGGCGACTTTAGCCATGAGGGATTATAGCTAATTGTTATATGCACGATTCACTGCAAGTCCGCCCCTTTCGGTAAAGGGGTCTCTTACCAGTTCAAGAAGGTAAGTTTTGTTTAATTCCTTGTGGTTCCTCTAAACTACTCATTTGCAAACAACACATATATGGCTTCTAAATACAAAATTTAGAAAACCACATTTTACAAGACACCCTTCACATGTTTAGGCGAGCAAAGCTTAGTCTAACAAAACATTTAAAAGTTACTTTCGTGGGGGAACCAGCAGTGGATGCTGGCGGACCATTAAGGGAGTTTTTTCATTATATTTTATTGGAAATTGCAGAAAACAACTCCTTATCTTGTGGTTCTGATACAGCTAGATGCCCTCTACATAATTTAGTTGAATTAGAAAGAAAAACATATTAATACGTTGGAGTAATAATTGCCCTAAGTTTGATACACGGAGGGTCAGCTCCTCATTTTTTTTTCAGCTGGTGTAGCAGACTATATTGTTAAAGGCATTGAAGGAGTTAATCCAGATGTTCAGGAGGTTCCAGATGATGTTATAAGGAAGTCCCTTGAAGAGGTTTGTCGTTTCTTTAGCTATTACTTATTTACATTACGTAATTGTTTTTCCTTTTAGTTGCAACATTGTGTGTCTGAGCAATCTTTCAGAAATATACTCTCTCAAGATCGATACGATTTTTGATTTGAAGTTGGTGTTGCTAAACCCGTTGAAGATTTAGTTAGACCAAATTTGTGGTGGTTTATCAGACACATTAAATATACTGAGTGTCATTAAGCAATATCCGAATTTGACCTCTTTTTGTTTTTACTAAAATAAAGTTGACAGATTCTTATTTATATGATCTGTTTGAGCCCAAGCGATCTCAGAGGGAGTAATGCTAGAGGGAAAGAGGAAGCTACAATGATATACTGGATGGATTTACTTCAAGATATCCATGGTAAAATAGCGCTCTATTAAGAATAGTCGAATTTAATTTTTAAGTTTCTTTTTTTGTTTTTCTTTTATATAGAATCCAGCAGTGGAGAAATAGTTGTGAATGAAGCAACCTTCATGCTCAAGCTGGAAAATATATTGTCATTTGCCACAGGAATAACACCCAAGCCACCGCTTGGATTTTCCCCTCCTCCTGCATTGGGGTTCACTGAAGATTCCAAATTTCCAACAGCAAACACATGTATAAACATGTTAAACATTCCCGTAAATCATGATAATTTTAGCGACTTTACTTGGCATATGTGCTATGGCATATGCAACACAGCTGGTTTTAGACTGCTTTAACATTATTGTAGCAGCTACCTGTTGTTTTTTTTTTAACTGTATCCTCTTTCGCTTACTAGCTACAATCAGTCTACTTTTGTTACATTTCTATTCGTGATATTAAACTTGAAATAAAACAATACCATGGTTATAGTTGCTCATTTGGTATATCCAACTATACTAGTAACTAGTGACAGAAGGAAATTCTAAACATTTGTGACCCTCTAAGTGCAGGGAATCTGAAGTGGCCTATCTATACTTTTCCTAAAAACATGAATCCTGAAGCTAGTACTGAGAAAAGTATCTTAAAACTTTCCTGCAGAAATCATGAACTTTTGCAGGAAACATAGCTATATGTAAAGGTGCCTGAAGAGATAGCTACAGGATGGAAAAACTAAAGGTAAAATTGAAGTCTTCATTTTGTGCTAAAACTAAGATTAAAATCATTATTGTATAAAAACTATCAAACTCTAACCAAAACTAAAATAGCTAATTGTTCAATCAAAACAACAATGCTTTAAGTATATTTCTGCACTAATTTTTTTACCCTAAAGTAGCTAGCTAAATCACATGCCTTTTAAGTAGCTACCTAAATAACACCTGGGTGACACATTTCAAATGAT
>WLWD01005698.1_pt1 | contig 18254 bp, 11 predicted proteins | sample 6712731 | NCBI WGS metagenome assembly WLWD01 (sample SAMN12718690, study PRJNA576275) | sponge metagenome | isolation source: marine sponge | host: Mycale hentscheli | place: New Zealand: South Island, Marlborough, Capsize Point | collected 2014-11-01
TTTGTAATTTACAGCATGTTTCAACACTGCATACATGGAGAAGGGCGACTGTAATTAGAGAGGGTGGGGGGAGGGGGGAAGAACTCGGTTTGAGAGGGAAAATTTCAGTTTCCCCCCTCCATCCTTCTGTATCACACTCTGCTATATGAGAGTATTTATACTGATCAGTGCTTAATCAATCACATGCATGATTTTACAACTCACTTTAGTCTAATTACTATAATTATTAGGTTTCTATATACTCTATATGAAACCCAGACAACTATAAACACATGATTATCAGTCTTTTTGTTTATTTGTTTGTTTTTGTTTTGTTATTTTAGATTTAGTGGACGTCAAGCGAAGTTTCTCTAGGAGAAGATGGCATGATAAGGTCATTCATTATGAAATCTACAGAAAATTTCCTGCTCAGCTGTGCAAATTGACGCCTACAAATGTCTTCTTTCTGGTCCGAGAACACTGCACTTCTAACTTTGACGACGGATAGCAGAATGTCTGATCATAATGCTGGAAAAAATATTTTTAGTTGTTTTGTGTGAATATTAATTTATACATTCATCATGTTCATAATTTGTATCCTGAAAGAGAATATTGCACCTTCGTTTCATTGTACTCACTCCTTTTAATTTCTGAATTATATCATGGCGTATTCATCATTTTCATATAGTTTATGTATTCATTTTTGTTTTCTTATAATTTGAGACTTTATTATTGGCGAGCGAGCGTAGCGAGCGAGACACTTACAGGGGTAAAAATGAAAAAATCGGGGATGTTTGTTTATTTATTGGCGAGCGAGCGAAGCGAGCGAGACACTCTCAGGGGTAACTCAATCGAGATTTCGCTATATTTATTTATTTATCTGTTTATGGGGTACGTGAGACCTCTGTTTTCGCCCGCGCTTCTAATTACGTAAGTTAGGTAAAGCGTTCACAGTTCCAGTATTTTTCAATTAACGAGCTCTGAGAATCCTTAGTGGAGGTGGTAGTCAATGCGCTCTTTGTCATGGTTATAAGCCGTGGCAACAACAGTATTTACTTGAAAATACATTTTCCACTAGACTACTGGGAAGGTAAGTCTGTGTAGGTGCATGTCCAGTTGTGTCAAAGCATTGTGTGTTACAACCAATACTTAGCTAAAGAATATCACAAAGAAAACTTTTAAATAACGAGTATTGTTTTGTTGTTGTTGTTTTCCTTCCAAGCAGTTGCAGAGAGTTGTTACTATGGCACTGAAATCCCTTTACCCTGTATGCTAAATTTAAAAACTGGACCTTATTTTCCAGTAGCTTCAAGGTGTTAAGTCAAGATCATTCATATAACATAGTATAGAGTCCTTTAGCTCCGCTCGCCATTTGTGCTCAAGCACACCACTAGTTTTATTATTTATATATATGTTTGGACGTAATGTATGTCATTTTGTACTTTGACCCTCCGTAATTTTTGTGTTTCGCTCGGCGTTCGACCCCCCGGCCCAAACTTCATAAACAGAACTCCTCTGGTTAAGCGCCATTACCCTATCAATACACCTAGAATTTGAATTGTTTTACCCGCTTTGAAATTGTTTTTTTGCGGTGCTGGGAGCTCCATTTTCTATTCAGTTAGTCTGGGGGGGTAATTTATACACTATGTTGTCACAGTTATACACTACTCACCGCAATTTATTGACAATTCAGTTCCACAACGAACCCCGAAGGGAGTCTTGCGTAGTATGTTCAGTTTGTTGTGAAAGTATTGTTGCGTTCCAACTACTATAGAATACACAAAGAAAATTTGTTTAAATACGTTGACTTGATTTTGTTTTGTCTTCTTTTCAATTCAAACGTTGAGGGGAGTGGTTACTATGGCATTGAATCCCCTTTAACCGTATATAGGCCCGTAATTTAGCAACTCAACTTTATTTTAGTAGTTTGATAGCAAAGTATAGTTTAAGCTCGCTCGCCATTTGTGCTCAATCACACCACTAGTTAAAAGCTAGCTATTGAAATGAATATTTCTGCTAAAAGTTGAATATGAAACTAGCATCAAAAGTATTGACTTGTGTCATAAGCTTCATGTACAATATTTTTGTGGTCTGTCGACGTCTGATGGCAAAGGTCAGAAGTTATAACCTGGTTTCATGGAACAGTGGTAGACATCAGAATGGAATAAAATTTCCCCTGATACTTTCATGTCTGGTAATAAAAAAAAAGCATGCTCTGAAAGCCAGTCAAGTAGCAGTCCAAGCGATGAAGAAGTGTGCAAAGTAATAGATCCGATTAGTAAGCCTCCATTGTTATTTTAACTAACTATAGTTATAGAAATGTCGGGCACAGTTAGTCCCTCTACCCTTCATTACAGAATTTGAAAGAAAAGTATTTTTAGCCACCAGACAAAAGCAACTTAAATATTGTTGTGTGTGTGTTGCTGTTACAGTTACAGCAAGGAAATGTAGAAGCAGTCTTAGAGTGGGCATTTTCAAATTTGCTTCACTTGGGAAGCACAAGCTATATTGAATAATATCCCAAAAAATATATTCTCTGTTGATGAGTGACTGGAAACTTCAATTCACTTTAGTGCAATGTTAGTGTCTGTTATACAGTTTTCACATACAATGTTACAATTGGTAGGGATAAAGTCTGGATGTCGTGTCACTAACTTATAGATACCATTATTATAAATCACTGCATTGTTTGTATTATCTATTATCTAGTCCAGTTACAAGATTATGAATTTTTGAAGTCTCAGAGTATGTAGCTATAAAGTTCTAGATCGACTGGTATAGCTAAACCATTCTGATGAAAATAGTTTTGTTCATCATGCCATTTGAAATATACAGATTGTGTATATTATCAGCAGAAACAGCAATATATTTTATTGCATATTATAGTTTAATAGAAGCAATGCATTTTGCAAAAATAATGAAGTAGCTATTCCTACTGAGGGTCAGATAACTATTTGGTGTGATGTATGCCGCATTACTCGTCAGAAGATACCTACAGGCCCGACACTCCTCAATTTAGTGACGGATTGATCCTTCTAAACACCTCCGTAGCTTTCCTTATACGCTTTAACTTGCCAATTCGCACAATGATGGATTTGTTATTGTTTATACTTCTCTTATAACTATAGCAACGGAAAGGTACCGCCCAACAAGATTAGGTAAAACAACGGTCGTCATATGTTCAGATCCAGTGCCCGCGCAGCGCATGAAAGAAATATGGTGGGAGGAGAAGACTAAGAGGCTTGACGAGCTACAGTGGTCTGTTATATTGAATAGGTAGGCTCTGGCGTTAGATACTGCATGACTTAATGTGGCAGTGGTGTAGGGTGGGTTAACGTGAAATACTATTTTGAATGAGTTGGGTAAGTGTTAGTCATGTAGGTTTAAACTAACATTTTAGTTAAGTTAAATTCAAGTGTTGTACATTAAGGCAGTCAATAGTCCAGAGTAACATTACAAATATTCTGTGGAATACACAATTGAAGCCTGTTGTTGAAAACTTGTGCTAGCCATTAGTATTTGTAGTAGTCACACGACAGATCAACGGTGTTGGAAGATGTTTAGTAAAAGGGGCTCCAAGGGCATTGGGATTGGGGGTTTAAAATTGTGAATGTGTCCTACGCCACTGCTGATATCAATCACGGTGGCGTTGCCCCTATAGCCTCCTCTACACACTGCCCAGATTGTGTCACAAATAATATTTTAGCTACTATCGGTTATTATGACCATGTGAATAAAACACTCAGGTTTACTGGAGTGACTGGCAAGTTGAAGGTCTTGCCGTAGTTGACTTCAGACAAGCTGGCTCATAATCAACCTGCGAAGCAAGAATTACTGGCAAGTGTTTGTTCTTGACAAAGTCCTCAGTATAGATGAAATCAAGTAAGTATCAAGTTGTGGTGTATGTAGTCTCATTTGAGTGTTCACCATTTTTGAGATATTGTTCAAAATATTTTATGATGATGCCCAGTGCATACCTGATTTAGGTGATATTTGTGACCTTCCAGTTGTTGCTGTGTGGTGTGCAGGGTGGGGGAGGGGAGAGAATGTACAGGATATGACCTTTGAATGGGAAGTGATAGGGGGCTAGTTTCATTAAAAGTCCGGGGCGAGAGTGATATGCATCTGAATAGGTGAAGGATGTGGACTCTTGTCACATGGTAATAGACACATGTATGAGCTGGTGATGTTTGTGTGTTCTATTGGAACTGTAGTTCCTTGGACTTTCTAAGCCTTAGGACAGAGAGCTTGTAGGCTGTGGTTTATGCTTTTATCACTTGCATTCATCAGTGATGTCCAACAGTTGTATTACTAATTTCTTTCATGATTAGTTCTCATGTAGCCACAAGATAGTTGATGATAGACATTAGGAGCACTCTAGTTCTGCAACATTTACAATCAAGTTGCATAGCTTCTTATCACCAGATGAAGAGCAACAGTTTGATTAATAATAATAAATAATATGTGACCCGTCTATGGGAAAATCGGGCACAACGCGGGAGCATCATTAAACATTTTTTTTTTACAGAAATAGGCTCGCCTACGTCTGAAAATACAATCCTCCAAGTTTGAAAAAAGTCCACACTCTAACCGTACCCGAGATAATACACTATACATCTCCATTGATAGCACTGGTTGGCAGCAATGATTCCGTATTCTACCGCACTCTCCGCATACTATAGGTTTTTACTGCGCGCATTGCGTAGAAACATCAACGAGGAGTTATTCTCTCAACAACACTGCCGGTGGAAAAAAGGTTAGTGAGCTTGTCTTTTTAAGAGGATAGTTACGTAGTATTTTGCTATGCTGAAGACTGGGTGGTGATTTTTTAGCTAGCTAGTTTCCTATTCTCGTTGTAGTTGTAGGTAGCCCTTATAATACTTGTTCTTTTTTTTTCATCTCTTTCTTTTTAGCTTTGATGATACTAGTGCTGCAATATGCTATGACAACTGAGGATCTGGTGTTCCTGAAATGTGAAGAAAGGTAATTGTTAACTAGTTAGATTGTCTACTTTTTGTTGTTTTAGTTGCTAGTAACCTTTTTTTCCTTTCCTAGATTTCATGGTGCTTGGGCTGCTGCTATCTGTACTGAGGTTCTGGTGTTCTTGATTGAAGAAGAGAATAATGGTTAGTCTCTAGGCATGCACTACTGTTATCATTGTACACACACGTACTAATACTAACACTGCATTCACGAAGTAGTGCTGCACATGAAGTGCTAACACTGTGCACACACATAGTGCTATTACTGTGCACGCACATAGTGCTGTTACTGTGCACGCACATAGTTCTGTTACTGTGCACGCACATAGTGCTGTTACTGTGCACGCACATAGTGCTGTTACTGTGCACGCACATAGTGCTGTTACTGTGCACGCACATAGTGCTGTTACTGTGCACGCACAGTGCACGCACATAGTGCTGTTACTGTGCACGCACATAGTGCTGTTACTGTGCACGCACATAGTGCTGTTACTGTGCACGCACATAGTGCTGTTACTGTGCACGCACATAGTGCTGTTACTGTGCACGCACATAGTGCTGCTACTGTGCACGCACATAGTGCTGCTACTGTGCACGCACATAGTGCTGCTACTGTGCACGCACATAGTGCTGCTACTGTGCACGCACATAGTGCTGTTACTGTGCACGCACATAGTGCTGTTACTGTGCACGCACATAGTGCTGTTACTGTGCACGCACATAGTGCTAACACCGTGCATGGACATAGTACTAACACTACATAGTACTATTACTGTGCACGCACATAGTGCTAACACTGCATGTGCACGCACATAGTACTATTACTGTGCACGCACATAGTGCTAACACTGCACGCACGTAGTACTAACACTGTGCACACACATAGTGCTAGCACTGTGCACACACATAGTGCTAACGCACATAGTGCTATTACTGTGCACGCACATAGTGCTAACACCGTGCATGGACATAGTACTAACACTACATAGTACTATTACTGTGCACGCACATAGTGCTAACACTGCATGTGCACGCACATAGTACTATTACTGTGCACGCACATAGTGCTAACACTGCACGCACGTAGTGCTAGCACTGTGCACACACATAGTGCTAGCACTGTGCACACACATAGTGCTAGCACTGTGCACACACACAGTGCTATTACTGTGCACACACATAGTGCTAGCACTGTGCACGCACATAGTACTAACACTGTGCACGCACATAGTACTAACACTGTGCACGCACATAGTGCTAACACTGCACGCACATAGTGCTAGCACTGTGCACACACGTAGTACTAACACTGCACGCACATAGTACTATTACTGTGCACGCACATAGTGCTAACACTGCACGCACGTAATACTAACACTGTGCACACACATAGTGCTAGCACTGTGCACACACATAGTGCTATTACTGTACGCACATAGTGCTATTACTGTGCACGCACATAGTGCTATTACTGTGCACGCACATAGTGCTATTACTGTGCACGCACATAGTGCTAACACCGTGCATGGACATAGTACTAACACTACATAGTACTATTACTGTGCACGCACATAGTGCTAACACCGTGCATGGACATAGTACTAACACTACATAGTACTATTACTGTGCACGCACATAGTGCTAACACTGCATGTGCACGCACATAGTACTATTACTGTGCACGCACATAGTGCTAACACTGCACGCACATAGTGCTAGCACTGTGCACACACATAGTGCTATTACTGTGCACACACATAGTGCTAGCACTGTGCACGCACATAGTACTAACACTGTGCACGCACATAGTACTAACACTGTGCACGCACATAGTACTAACACTGTGCACGCACATAGTACTAACACTGTGCACGCAAATAGTACTAACACTGTGCACGCACATAGTGCTAGCACTGTGCACACACGTAGTACTAACACTGTGCACACACATAGTGCTATTACTGTGCACACACATAGTGCTATTACTGTACGCACATAGTGCTATTACTGTGCACGCACATAGTGCTAACACCGTGCATGGACATTGTACTAACACTACATAGTACTATTACTGTGCACGCACATAGTGCTAACACTGCATGTGCACGCACATAGTGCTATTACTGTGCACGCACATAGTGCTAACACTGCACGCACATAGTGCTAGCACTGTGCACACACATAGTGCTAGCACTGTGCACACACATAGTGCTATTACTGTGCACGCACATAGTGCTAGCACTGTGCACGCACATATACTAACACTGCACACACATAGTACTAACACTGTGCACGCACATAGTGCTAGCACTGTGCACACACATAGTACTAACACTGCACGCACGTAGTACTAACACTGTGCACACACATAGTGCTATTACTGTGCACGCACATAGTGCTAACACTGCACACACATAGTGCTAGCACTGTGCACACACATAGTGCTATTACTGTGCACACACATAGTGCTAGCACTGTGCACGCACATAGTACTAACACTGTGCACGCACATAGTGCTAACACTGTGCACGCACATAGTGCTAACACTGTGCACGCACATAGTGCTAATACTGCACGCACATAGTGCTAGCACTGTGCACACACGTAGCACTAACACTGTGCACACACATAGTACTAACACTGTGCACGCACATAGTACTAACACTGTGCACGCACATAGTACTAACACTGTGCACGCACATAGTACTAACACTGCACGCACATAGTGCTAGCACTGTGCACACACATATTATACTAACACTGTGCACGCACGTAGTACTAACACTGTGCACGCACTTAGTGCTAGCACTGTGCACACACATATACTAACACTGCACGCACGTAGTACTAACACTGTGCACGCACATAGTGCTAGCACTGTGCACACACATATACTAACACTGCACGCACGTAGTACTAACACTGTGCACGCACATAGTGCTAGCACTGTGCACACACATAGTACTAACACTGCACGCACGTGGTACTAACACTGTGCACACACATAGTACAGTGAGCAAAATAAGAAAATGAAAATATCAGGTCGTCATGGCCACGCAAGATAGATTTTGGTCAGCCATCAGAGCTAATTGCTTGGCCATGTTTAAAGGATTTTCATTCAACTTTAATGTATATAATGATACATACAGTTTTTTGGAATGTGTTAAATATATTCATGTGGCTTAAATTCTTTTTGTGAGGTATTAATTATATCAATGAAAATTATGTGTCACGTAAGTTGCATTGTAATCCATTACAAGTACTTGCTATTCTCTCTGAGGGTAAACTATGTTAGCCATGTATTGTTAGCTATGGAGTTTAGAAAAAAGTTGTCAATTAACTTGCTTGGACATTTTAGGGTTCACATCATGTTTTGATAATATTAGTTTTTCAGAGGTATTAAGGAATATAGTATAAGAGAAAAACGAGAAAATTATGTGATTATAAAAATGTTATTTCAATTCAGTTAGAAATCAGTGAAAGTACAAAGATGATGTGGTCATGTTAGAAGCAGTGCTTCAGTTGAATACTGTAGGTATACTAGCTATGAATCAGAGTCAGGATCCATCCACTTATCCCAAGTATCCAGAATGACGGAGTCAGAATCACTATCAGAGCTTGATGAATCGTCTTGCTGCCGACGCTTATAGAGCTTTCTCGGTTTCTGATTAGGCCTACGAACTTTGTCCTTCCACCAAAGCTCAATAGCTGGATCTGGATTGAAGTCTTCAATGGTCTGACCGCTAGTGCTAATCGTCATCAAGTCATTTAAAGATTCATTAGAAAGTTGAGTTCTTTTATCTGATTTTATAATATTCAGTTGTGAAAATGCCTGTTCTACCTTGCCATTAGAAGCAGGTAGTGAAAACAAAAGTTCAATCAGCAGTAAAGCATTATGCCATTCACTTGCATTTGGTGCATGAAAAACACGCCACCACACTGCACGATATTCTAGAGTAGCCAGTGAAATGTACTGCACAGCATAGTTCAATGTTTCCTCAAATTCAGAATGGATTTCTTGCACAGTGACACCAGAAGCTTCTAAAGGGACTGCAAAATGAACTGCTAACCTGTCAACAGCTTTGAGATCATGTTTTTCATCCAAAGCTTTTTGCCATCCTTGTGAAGCAAGAACAAAAATGATATCCCTCAAAAACTCAATATCTAACCACATTAACCTGGTTCCAGTGCAGGACAGTAATTTCTCACAATAGGCTGTATAGTTACTTTCGTAATACGCCGTAACAACTGAAAATCGTTTCAATTTTTGCCCTTGATAGGTCTCATTCTCACATTTTTCAATTGTTGCTGAATAGGTAGGCCACTCACTCAAAGACATTGATTTAAGCTTGTTTATTTCACTGACAGATTTAAGTAACCCAGTAAGAGCTGCTAGAATATCCAAATCATTATTCTGCATATTCTTAGATAAAATGGCACAAGGACCAAGTAAATCAATGAAAAGAGCACAACCTAACACATATTTTGCATCTGTCCACTTACAGTGATATCCTTTAACTTTGGCTCAATCAGCAGGTCTTACAGTGTTATCTTCAGACAGGGCAGCTAAGTGCATAGTATAAACCCCATATCTTGACAAAACTCGCTTCATTGCATGCCATTTGTGAGCAATCCATCGAGAACCACTCGCTCTAATTGGTCGAACCCCACTGCTATCCACAGTAAAACAACCTCTTAAGTCACTGACGATATCTTCTAGCTGCCGACACTTTTTAGGAGACTTCTCGTACAGGTAATATAATTTCACAAGCATATCATCTATAAGATCAAATGAGGAATTTTTAAAGGCATCTTTAACAGAAAGCTCTAATCGATGAGCTAGACACCACATCCAATATATCCATGGTAACTGTTTTTCTATCAACCCTTTCAATCCCAAACCAGCAATGTTTGCAGATGCTCCATCTGTACCAAAACCCACAAGCTTGGTACAATATTCGGAGTCAAGTTCCTTTAAGCCTAACATTTTCAGTACACTCTCTACCATGCTAAGCAAACCTTCTCCATTAACATTGCTGGGCTTACACACCTGATAAAAGCTTGACTTAGTAACAATTTTTTCATCAATGCCATTTTTATCTAACCATACAATAAAAAAGGCAATATTTTCAATATTTCCGGAGTCTGTAGACCCATCCAAAAGTAAAGAAAAAAAGTTGGAGGTGCTTGTGCAATTAGTTATATGCTGTCTCATGCATTCAGCTATATAATGAGTAAATTCTCGACAAGAAACTTCTGACATATAAGTAGTCCCCAAGCTAATGCCATGTCGAGCCTCTAACTTAAGTAGCTGAGGATATTTTTTAAAAGACAACTTTTCTTTGGCAATAAAGAAAGCTACATCGAACTTACAGCGCAACTTTGCATTCTCACTTTCAGACAGTGAGGATAAAGCCTTGCCAATGACTGTAGACTGAAGAAAACTTTGTCCTTGAGTCCTTGAACTCTCCCTTCGTAGAAGATTTAGCGCATGCACATGCTGATCACTTCTTGCATGATCCCGAATGTTGCTAGTTCTAAGAGAATCCGCTCCATAGATCCATTTCGAACTGTAGGTTCAGCCGCTCTTAATATTCGATTCAAATTTAGTGCAGACACTGCATCTCAAATGTGTGACAATTTTATGTCCTCCCGCAAAAGTTGTATCGCACTCCAGCCAGCTCAACGTTTGATATTCCCGGTCAAAATCTCTGCTCCACTTCAGATATGTGGAGTACACCACAGTTCTTTTTTTGTACTCCGTACAATTGCTTTCAGACTCCGACGGTGAAGTGGAAAAAGCCCTAGAACGCTTCATTAGCAATCACAGCTAAGGAACACGGCGACGAACGCTGTTCTTCTTTGTCAGTCACGTGAAAGTCGTGTGACAGCCGGCGCGCGTTAAATAATTTCTCGAAGGTGTGGGCGGGGCCAAAGTTGGCGGGTCTTGTGCAGCAGAATACCCGTGTCTTTTCCGTTTGTTGTATCCTTCGGCTGGCTGGCTGTAAAGACCGACTAAACGGTGGATTGGACGGTTACTTTGGTAAAATGAGCGGACAATGACCGATGGCCGCTAGTAATTTTGCACACTGATAGTACTAACACTGCACGCACGTAGTACTAACACTGTGCACACACATAGTGCTAACACTGTGCATGCACATAGTGATTACACCGTACTAGAGTCACTCTTATTAGTGTTATCAAGTACTAGAGTCATTTTTATTAGCGTTATCACATACTAGATTTATTCGTATTAGTGTCAGCACATGCTAGTGTCTGTCAGTTGTAGTATGTTCGATTAAGTTAGTGTTTGCTAGTGTCAGTTTGATTGTAGTAGCTGTTGTAAGGAAATTACGATGCCCGATGAAATAATTTACTAATCAGGTGATCTTTGGAGGTATGGGCGAAGTCCTTGAGGCCAAATTATTTCTTCACTAGTGGGCGTGTCACATGATGCCACTTCCGGTTTCACTTCCGGTCGAAAATTTTTGTCCTTCGAGGCTATCTGAGTGGTTCTGTGGTGGGCTTGTGGGGTTTTTATTAGTGTGTACATGTACTAGAGTCATTCTTTTTAGTGCCCGCATGTACTAGAGTCATTCTTTTTAGTGCCCGCATGTACTAGAGTCATTCTTTTTAGTGCCCGCATGTACTGGAGTCATTCTTTTTAGTGCCCGCGTGTACTAGAGTCATTCTTTTTAGTGCCCGCATGTACTAGAGTCATTCTTTTTAGTGCCCGCGTGTACTAGAGTCATTCTTTTTAGTGCCCGCATGTACTAGAGTCATTCTTTTTAGTGCCCGCATGTACTAGAGTCATTCTTTTTAGTGCCCGCATGTACTGGAGTCATTCTTTTTAGTGCCCGCATGTACTGGAGTCATTCTTTTTAGTGCCCGCATGTACTGGAGTCATTCTTTTTAGTGCCCGCGTGTACTAGAGTCATTCTTTTTAGTGCCCGCATGTACTAGAGTCATTCTTTTTAGTGCCCGCATGTACTAGAGTCTTTCTTTTTAGTGCCCGCATGTACTAGAGTCATTCTTTTTAGTGCCCGCATGTACTGGAGTCATTCTTTTTAGTGCCCGCATGTACTGGAGTCATTCTTATTAGTGCCCACATGTACTAGAGTCATTCTTATTCGTGTCAGCACGTACTAGAGTCATTTTTATTAGTGTTCGCACGTAATAGTTTTATTTATCTTGGTAATGTCTGTTTTTACTATTGTCCACTAGAGTATTTTTTTAGCGGTTTTAGCTGAGTTGGGATAATTATATTGCATATTCAATGTAAATAGATTTTGATAACACTGGACATAAGAACAAAGTAAAGATGTTTATTACTTGTATAGATGATACATAATTTAAAAGAGATGACTAAAAATAAAAAATAATAATTAATAATTGATGTCTGTACTTCTAATTCTTTTAGAAGGGCGTGACGAAACTGAAAAGTCCCCCTGCAGATCTTCTTCCCCAGATGATAGAAGGTGTTGACTCTAGTTGTTCTACGCTGTGTAGGTGTGTGTTTGTGGCTGGGACCGATTACTTCATCCACAGATAGAAACGCTTGAATTTGGCCAAGGACTACCAGGTCCATCTGCTCCCTCGTCAGCGCACTGGCCTCATCCCGCTTAGACAAATAGAAGTCTCTGTCAAACTGAGCAGAGCACTTGGTGGCACAGCCACAGCCCCGGGCTAAAAACTGGTCTAACTGCTCAGTTGAGGTAAGTCGTTTCGTCCTTGCTGGTGATGGCTTTCTTGACCTCTTCCTTTCCTTTACACAGATGATGCTGCTCCGTCGGCAGGCAACGGACACAGTATCGGAAGGGGAAAGAAAAGTGGGGTCGGAATGAGGTGGTGACAAGAAAACAGATGAGTGGTCAGGATGCAATGATGAAGGCTCGATGTCTGGTACAGAGCAGTCCAAAGAATCCAGAGGATCATAGAGGTCATCTTCATCTTCAAACAATGGAGTAGCAGAGCCTGACTCTGCTGATGAGACATCCCTAGAAGCTTTATAATAAGTTGTTTTGTTTTTTGTTTTTTATAGAAAACATTATTTAAATTTAAATTTATTACCTTCATAATAGTTGGTAAAATGGCCATCAAATTCTTCATCACCTAAAAAAAAAAAAAAGATGATGAACTGATGAGGATAGTTAACTGTAATAAGTGATTTACAGTCAGAAAGTGGGTCCTCACTTCCTGGAGCCATGAATTCGTTTATGAACTCCTCTATGGCTTCAGCGTCAGCTCCACCCATCATGTCCAGACCACCACGGTGGCTGAGGTTTAATGCTCTAGCAAGATTTCTGGCTTCACTCATGATAGCCACTGTACTTACTACTAAACTGAGAGCTGTATTTTCCTGTCGTTGACGGCGGCATTTACCGCGGATTGGGCCCGCGCTAAAACCCAGACTTAGTAACGGCCCGGATACGAGTTCAGGAGTAGGTGAAGTTCATGAATTCTCGGGCTTATTACTATCATTCTAAAGAGGGCCTGATCTTCAAACTTCGCAGGTAGATGTATTAAGGGTTTATTGTTTCATATATGCAATAAAAAATAATTGATAAAAAATGACTAAAAATGACAATTTTGATCGTAGCTAAAAACGGTACTTGCCGCGTTGTGCCCGATTTTCCCGTAGAGGGTCACATATTATGTTATTGTTATTGTTATTACTGTTATAACAAATTTATTATAGTCAGGGTTTTATCTAGAAATTTGTTTGGAAAGGGGTGGGAGGAGTTTGGTCATATCTGCCACCCTTAGGATGTAAGATATAAAATATTTATAACTAGCAAGTACCCCATCTCATAGTGGCGCTTGACGTATTGCACAGTAAGAATGCAGTAGCATAAGTTAGTTTTATTCATTGTTATCATTCTCTACATCAGTTTCCCTCTCCTGCTCTCTTTTCCCCTGAACTATCTCAGCTTTTCTTATCCCCAACCTTTCCTTTTTTTCCAGCTTTTTTGTCGAGTCATGGAGTCCCTTCTCCTTTGTCTACCTCTCCTGCTTCTGAATCTCTCTGTCCTTCTATCATGATAGTGGACTTAGGCTTTGTGAAATATTGCCTATTTTTTCGTATTTCCCCCTTCCTTCTTGAAACTTATGCTGCCTTTACTCAGTGATTTCGCTACCGCCGCCTTCCGCTTTTTAGTGTACTATTAATCACTTTCAACTGAATGGGATGACATAATCAAGATACGAAGATGCTTTACCACACTGTTTAAGCTCACGAATTATTCATGAATACACACCGTTGGTCGTCGTCATTGTTACTGACACATGAGCATATTGTTCTTTAATCCTAGAGAGCAATTAGCATTACATTATTATGAGTTTGAGTGCTTTAATTTTGAGTACTGCCTAACTGCATACTGCACACAGATACTATTGAACTATGATAGGTGCTGGATTTGAATGTTTACTAGGGTATCATATTTAGATAGTTCCTTCAAAATTTTTGCTATAAGAGGTGCTTGGCCTTAATTACAATGTTTGTATAATTATTTAGTACACATTAATTTTGAAGAAATTCTTGAGAATTTTTAATTTATTTGATTGTTCAGGACTTTATACAACAAGAGAAGAAGATCACATGTGCGGTGGACTATGCAGTTGAGTAAAAGTGGCTTGCAAGGTTAGGTGGATTCTAAATTAGGAAATAATTTTGAAGGGGAAATTAAATAGTGTATATTACAATATACTAGCAAGTACCCCGCCACTGTGGCGCTTGTATTGAAGTTATTTTGCTCAGTTATCATTCTCTACTATCTATTAAGGTTAATTAGTTTTCATCTCCTGCTCTCTTTTTTAAACTATCTCAGCTTTTCTTATCCCACCCTCACATTTCCTTTCTTCAGCTTTTTCTTCTTGAGTAATGGAGTCCCTTTTCCTTTGTCTAATTCTCCTGCTTTGGAATCTCTGTCCTACCATCATGATTATGGCCTTACGCTGCGCGAAACTTTTGCCTTCTCTCTTTCATACTTTTGCCTTCCTTTTTGAAGCTTACACCGCCTTCCCTAGTCTATTCCATCCACTTTTTAGTAACAATTAATCACTCTCTTTACACATTGAGGTAAGGACGATGCTTGGCCAGACTGTTTAAGCTCATGGATTATTCATGAATACACACACACACGGTCGTTGTCGTTCATCATCGTTATTTGACACACAAGTGTATTATGCAGGGGTTCATTTAGAAATCCATTTAAGAGTGGACGAGGTTGAGTTTGTGCTATCTAAAGGGTGTCACAGCGTTCATGCAGAACTAAGATGAGAAAAGAGACGGGCATGATTTAAGCATTTCCCTTCACCTTAAATATTCACTTTTTAACTTCGCATTTTGCTTACGAAATTTTAAGAATATTTCAAGGAGGGTGAAATAGCTTCAAGGGGGGAAAGCGTCTCCCTTGCTCCCCTTCTAAATGAACCCCTGTTATTATATAGATGTTAGTAAAATTTTTAAAATTATAATGTAAATTTTTCTAAATTTTAATGAACAAGAGAGGTATTTGTGAAGTATTATACTATTTTAACCCACATGGCTGAGGGTAGTCTTGTAATAGACTGAAAGAACGTGTGACGAACAGTTGATTGTAACTTTGAGCTGACATTTTGAAGCTGATTGAATCATTGATGTGTGTCTTATACAGAATTATTTTGCTTGGGGTAAAAGACAGGTGCTGTGTGTTTACTTAGCCACACCACACCCTTTTTCTAAACATTCTACTGTGGTGCACATGCTTGTATGAGACTGTATATAAGCTTTGATCAATGTTTCTTGCATGATTTTATGATCGTAATATTCATAGATTTAAGTATTAGCTGTTCTATATTTTCCCCAATATTCGAGGGGGGATTGGAGATCCTAGGTTTAACCCCCTCAGTATTCTATAGCTTAAGTTGTGCTGAAATAGCAGCTAGCATAAGGCCACTGTATGGGTGCACAGTTTATGCTATTATCCAATTATTTGCATAGGCTGCAACAACTAGTAGAGTGAGATGATTTAAAATCTAAACTGCTGGAGATGTTAATGCATGACATCAGAGGCGGAAGAAGCGGTGAAGGAATCTCATCAATGAAATATCCTTATTGGAAGTGGCAGTTATTAAAAGTATGTAAATGATTGGTTTGAGGGAACCACATCCGGGTTAATGTATAAGCTTAGGATTTTACTTTAACTTTTTCCTGCTTGTTATCTGATTAACCTTTACTTTTTTCTGCATGTGCCCTTACCATGATTCTGCTGGTTTCTCTTTACCATGTTTCTGCTGGTTTTCCTTTACCATGTTTCTGCTGGTTTTCCTTTACCACGTTTCTGTTGGTTGCCCTTTACTATGATTAACCCTCAGTGCGCATGTGCGAGAGGGTTATAGTAGTGTGTTTATCTGTCAGTCAGCATTCGATTTCATGAATGGCTGAGAACTAACCTTTAATACAAGTATGACCTGACCCAGTAAGTGAATTAAATCCCTTCAATTGACCACTTCTTCAAATGTCGAGCTAATTTCAGAGTAAATGTGAAGAATCTTCAGCTCCAAACAAGCGCAAGCTAGATGCAATGACCCTTACCTTTCTGTACATTGGTTTACGTCATACAGCAGTCACATGATCACTTAAAGTTCACGTATTTTCTCTTAACCGCGTGTGTCCTTGGTAGTTAGAAGTTAAAGTAATCTGAAGAAATCTTAGTAATGTAATAATGCACTGAGGGTTTGCACCCTTGGTACGCTGGTTTTCCTTTTCTGCTGGTTTCCCTTTACCACTTTTCTGCTGGTTTTCCTTTACATGTTTCTGCTATTTTTTCCCTTTATCATGTTTCTGCTATTTTTTCCCTTTACCATGTTTCTGCTGGTTGCCCTTTACCATGTTTCTGTTGGTTACCCTTTACCTACTAGTTTTGTGAATTCCCTGTATTGTGATACTCGTGCATAATTAAGAATAGGAGAATCTTAACTATGTATGTGTGGAATACCATGTGGAAACTTTTCTAAAAAACACCACAGTGTCCCTTTACCTTATTCCTGCTGGTTACCCATTACCTACTATATGGGCTGGGTAAAGCAAGAGTATGGACTGGGTAAAGCGAGAGTGTGCACTGGGTAAAGAGAGAGTATGGATTAGATAAAGGGAGAGTATAGACTATCTAAAGGGAGAGTACGGACTGGGAAAAGGGAGAATATGGATTAGGTAAAGAGAGAGTATGGACTATCTAAAGGGAGAGTATGGACTGGGAAAAGGGAGAATATGGATTAGGTAAAGAGAGAGTATGGACTATCTAAAGGGAGAGTATGGACTGGGAAAAGGGAGAATATGGATTAGGTAAAGAGAGAGTATGGACAATCTAAAGGGAGAGTATGGACTGGGAAAAGGGAGAATATGGATTAGGTAAAGAGAGAGTATGGACTGGGAAAAGGGAGAATATGGATTAGGTAAAGAGAGAGTATGGACTGGGAAAAGGGAGAATATGGATTAGGTAAAGAGAGAGTATGGACTATCTAAAGGGAGAGTATGGACTGGGAAAAGGGAGAATATGGATTAGGTAAAGAGAGAGTATGGACTATCTAAAGGGAGAGTATGGACTGGGTAAAGCGAGAATATGGATTAGGTAAAGGGAGAGTATGGACTGGGAAAAGGGAGAATATGGATTAGGTAAAGCGAGAATATGGACTGTTTATAGGGAGAGTGTGGACTGGGTAAAGGGAGAGTATGGACTGGGTAAAGGGATATTGTGGACTTGGCAGAGCGGGAGTATGGATTGGGTAAAGGGAGAGTATGGACTGGGTAAGGGAGATTATGGACTGGGAAAAGCGAAAGTGTGGACTGTGTAAAGCAAGAATATGGATTGGGTAAAGGGAGAGTATGGATAGGGTAAAGGGAGAATATGGACTGGGTAAAGGGAGAGTATGGATTGGGTAAGGGGAGAGTATGGACTTGGTAAAGGGAGAGTATGGACTTGGTAAAGGGACAGAGTGGATTAGACCATGAAGTGGGTGAAGTACAGTGACCATGAATTGGGTAAAGTACAGTGATAATGAATTGGGTAAAGTACAGGGACCATGAATTGGGTAGAGTACATTGACCATGAATTGAATTAAGTACAGTGACCATGAATTTGGTAAAGTACATTGATAATGAATTGGGTAAAGTACAGTGATAATGAATTGGGTAAATTACAAAGGATCATGAATTGCGTAGAGTACAGGGACCATGAAGTGGATAAAGTACAGTGACCATGAATTGGGTAGATTACAGTGACCATGAATTGGGTAAAGTACAGTGACCAT
>WLWD01005462.1_pt1 | contig 18245 bp, 9 predicted proteins | sample 6712731 | NCBI WGS metagenome assembly WLWD01 (sample SAMN12718690, study PRJNA576275) | sponge metagenome | isolation source: marine sponge | host: Mycale hentscheli | place: New Zealand: South Island, Marlborough, Capsize Point | collected 2014-11-01
TTGCTGGTCCCATGCCATGTGCCAGTCCTGTGTTTGCTGGTCCCATGCGATGTGCCAGTCCTGTGTTTGCTGGTTCCATGCGATGTGCCAGTCCTGTGTTTGCTGGTCCCATGCGATGTGCCAGTCCTGTGTTTGCTGGTCCCATGCGATGTGCCAGTCCTGTGTTTGCTGGTCCCATGCCATGTGCCAGTCCTGTGTTTGCTGGTCCCATGCCATGTGCCAGTCCTGTGTTTGCTGGTCCCATGCGATGTGCCAGTCCTGTGTTTGCTGGTCCCATGCGATGTGCCAGTCCTGTGTTTGCTGGTCCCATGCGATGTGCCAGTCCTGTGTTTGCTGGTCCCATGCGATGTGCCAGTCCTGTGTTTGCTGGTCCCATGCAAGCTGGAACCATTGCATGTTGTGCCACGCCCCACACCCCCAGTGACCCGATGCATCCAATGTGAGCATCATCTGTGGGCTCTCTCTGCTGATTAGCAGGGATGCCTCATTCCAGTGCGCTGCAAATATGCTCCACCATGCGAGATCGGCTTTAATTTCACTATTGAGGCGTATGTGGTGATGCCTCCTCTTAGCCACGCTGAGGAGAGCAATTGCCCTTCTGAGGAGTGATCTCCCTGGAGTGATTACCTTGCAGGCATGTTACATGGTACCGATCAGTGACTCAGATTCCCTGCGAGTGCAAGACCTTTTCTGGCGCCATGCCTGTACCTCCTCCAGCAACCTGTGCAGTTTGTCTGCTGGTAGTCGCAATTCCCCTTTTTCAGTGTCAATAACTATCCCGAGGAATGTAATGATAGATGTTGGTCCGTCCTGCTTCTCCTCCGCCAGTGGAACAACGTATTTGCTTAAGGATGAAGAGGCTTTCACTGCGCTCTGGTGACATTGCCGCGCCAATCACGATAAAGTCGTCTAGGTAGTGTAAGACATGTTGCACTCCTTCCTCCTTAACACACCACTCCAGTCCGTCTGCCAGTGCATTAAATATCTTGGGCGCAGATCTGAGCCCAAATGGGAGCATGCCGTCCACATACACAGAATTCTTCCACTGCACACTTAGATAGAGGCAATCTCTTGGGCATATGGGTACAAGTTGATATGCTGACTTGATATTGATCTTAGCAAGTAGGGCCCCCTTTCCCAGTGACGTTGCCCTTGTCGCCACTTTGTTGACTGTAGTGTACTCTGATGAACAATGCTTAGAGTTGATGCCATCATTCACACTGCCACCTTCGGGGAAAGACAGGTCTGTAATCAACCACCACTTCCCGGTTGATACTTCTTAGGGATTACTCCGAACCTATTAATATGGGCTTTCGGGCTGATGGCGGAGAGAATGGCCTTGTGATCCTTCCCTCTTTGAGCTCCTTTGCCAGATAATCGTCGATAACTTGCGGTTTTTGTTCTGCTGGCAGCATGTTTTTCTTGGCTGGTTTGAGTACTTTAACCTCTGCCACGCCCATGTGAAAACCATGTTCCAAGCTGTGACTATGTAGTCAACTAAGTCTGCATCCTGGTGAGTCCTTAGCCTCCTTCCTCCATGATGTGGTGTTGTGTGGTGTCTTGACCGTTGCCAGTCTATGGTCCTGGGACACTCCCTTGCAGTTGTGACTGTCTAATGCTCTCAGGTCTGTGGTGTATCTGTAGTAGCCCTCTGTATCTGCATAGTGTACATGAGCAACTAATCTTAACTCAGACTCAAGAGTTAATGTTCACTGACAAAACTAGCCCAGCCTGCCTCTACTTCACTGCCCACGTACCTCAACTAGTTACCCTTCCTCTATTTATTCTTTTACTCAACCTAACTGTAAATCCGTCTGATAACCTTATATATATATAGTATAATCATCGTAGGATTTTTTTTTTGTAAATTTCATCGCCAGTTACATACAATTGTTCAATGCCAATGAATGCTAGTTAAACCCACACGAGGTGGGCGGTCACACTGAAGCGGAAACATATACATGTACACACCTTGTAATGGCCTAGTGTTGCGTGCAACAAGTTCACATGTACATAATGTTTCTACATGATGTTCTCGACGTAGCATTGACTACTTGCGTCCTCGAAGGTGCGGGGGACTGGGTCGGCTCATCTTCGCTGGCAGTCTCCCTCTGTTGCAGTGAGCTACTGGATGGCTACCCCGGCATTCCATACACCTATGGCTGAATCTGCAGGGATTGTAATGTCATTTGTTGCCATACTTCCCATTAAACAACTGGCAGATATGGCTGGTAGTAGTAGCTGATCTTATCTGCTGCTTGACCCCCGTGATTATCCAGTAGCAAACGAGTCTGTGAGGCCTCTGGGCACTCCATCTCTATGTGATGCTCGCTGCTGCAGCGGGTGCATCGGCATATCGGTCTGGCTCTCCCTGTAAATGTTTCGTTATAAAGGGAGAAGTCTACCTGTTCCCACTCTAACGACTTGGTTAGGGCTGCCCTTCTGCGAAAACAAGTGTCATAGATGAGTACATACATGTACATGTCAGTAAACAACTGAGACATTTGTTCCGCACTTAGTTGTTGTTTTTTACATTGCAAGACCATTAGGCACCCTGCCCTACCCTTGGGGCTACGTTGCCCAGCGAGCCCATTGAGGCTGCATTGTCAGCGAGCCCTTTGAGGCCGCATTGCCAGCAAACATCCTTGTGGCTACATTGCCCAGCCAGACCCTTGGGGGTACCTTGCCTAACAAAACCCTTGGTATTACGTTACCCTGAACGATTATTGGAGCTACCTTGCCCTAGCAAGCCCCTTGGGCTACTTTGGCCCATCAATACCATTGGGCTACTGTTTCCCAGTACGACCATTGGTGCTTCTTTTTTTTTGTTGTTGTTGTTCTGTCAGGGGGATGTTATTACTCCTTTCTGAGATCCCTCCTCTATTTTACTAATGACCTCTCTATTACCATCTTTCTTTTTAGTGTACTGCTTATGGATACCTTAACCCTTTGTACCTTCCTGCTAGCAGTACCCAGCTCTCCATAGCAGTCCATCCTTACTACATTCCTCCCCCAAGTAGAGCCCTGCCTACTCAATTCCTTTTTTTTTTTTATGCTAAAAACCCACTGTTTTGAAAGTGACCTTCCCCCCTTCCTGTAGTGCCACTCCCTCTGTGCAGCAGGTGAGAACTGGATCTCAAACCTGGGAGGTCCACACTTTCTTCCTACGTAACTGATAACAGCTTTTACACGGATGCTTGTCTATTTGCTGTCTATCTGCTCCTCGTGGAGTTTGGTCTACTTGGGACTGACCCGTGTGGGACTGGGAGTGACCCCAAGCCACGTGTTTGGTAGTACATGTTTGTACTTGGGTCTCCTCGCTCTCCACTAAGTTAAAAAGCTCAGATGGATAAAATTAACAAGTGCTATTTAGTGTGTGAACTTATATGTATGTGTGTGTATTTGAATATTTAATATTTAAACCAATGAATCTAGGAAAAGCTTCATATGTATCACAGGAGTAGGACTGTCTCTTCAACTCATTCTTATTGTACCACTGGAGTGGAGTGTCACTATGACTGAACTCATGCACGCCTCTGTGTACCTGTGACTAGCAGGTTATCCAGTCACTTATTCCATGCATCATTACGACACATTTACACTTAGTGAACATTCTCGAGTCTTCTCTATTAATACAAGTGTAATGTGTCGTTACCACATGTCACCTTGTGACCTTGTAGTATCAATTCTCGCTTTTCATGGTTTCCAAAATTGTCTGTTTTTTTCCTTCTTTTTTCGAGCGTTGTTGATAACAGAGTTTAACTCGGGGGGGGGGGGGGGGCGTGGGGGGTGGGTGTGGGGGGGGGTGTTTGAGGGGGGGGGGGGGGGAGAACTCTATCTAATAAACATACCTGGTCAATTATTTCCAAGATTGGTTGTCCCCAATGACTACCTTAGTGATCCGCCTTACAACCTGACTCAACAGAGGTGGATCGTGTGCGAGTATTTAAAGAAAACCCCTAATAGAAACTTCTTTTACATCTGAGTTAAATGATGTCCTAACCAACTGTGAAAAAATAAAGCGAGGTACAGTAGCAAACACACATATATACACACGTACGTATTTACAGTGAAAAATTACGTTTTAGATGTGGAAATTTTTTTTTGCTTACTGGTGATGTAAGCCCTATTCTCCTAGTGGGCGTGGTTTCCCTTTTGAAAAAAAAATTAATTATGGTGTTTACAATGACATCTTTCACTGAAGCAGATCTACAAACACTTCTCTTCTCTCATTTACGCAGATGGGCGGTGGTAAATAAACCTATTCAAGTTAAAAGCCTTCCAGAGTTAACAATAAACATTTTACTAGGAGCGCAACAAAACAAACTACATACTTAGCAAGAAAAAAAATCATTTCAAGAAATTCCTAGTCAGAGTATGCAAACAGTGGAATTTTTAAAACCTGGATTCAGTGTTGAGTTAGACTGTTTATCTTTCACCTCACTGTGATTTTTACTGTTAAGTCAGAGGTTGGATGAACTTGTAAACTGGCCTTTGTTGCGTGCACATTGTTGTGAACACATGCACATGCATGGTGCCATCCTTACCGACTATGGGCCGTGAGAAATGTTTGAAGCTTTGACATAAAAAGCAAAAAATATATGTATAAGTGAATTATCAGAGGTGCAAATCCTCAGTGCTACTATATACTAACTTACATAGCTACATACATACCACTAAATAATTTCTTAGACCAAATAAAATATTTTATTTGGCTAGCTATACCTAATCAGGCATGAATGGTGTAGGTGTGCATGCTGAGAGAAGCTAAAGGCACTCACCAGTTGCATCATGTGATTATCCTATTCCAGCATTCAGTAAGATACTCGGCATATAAAGCAAAAACTAAAATAAAATTTGCTCAGGTGATGATGTGACAATAGGAGGCGTTACCCACTAAAGCTAATACCCTCGCGGAGCTAACAGCTTCATGTTTTCTCAAGAACATAAGCCAGCCAGACATTAGAAAAAGTAGCACAATAAAAGGTCTTAAATCATAGTTCTGAGTAAGTTTGTATCTAAATCAATGGTTAATTGTCAGTGATATCCAAAATCAGAGCATGACAGACAGACAGACTAACAGACGGGCAAAATGACTAATATAGCCCTCTCGCACATGCATGGTAAGGGTTAATAAACCAGTGGTGCTCGTTGACCGACTTCATTTGGTAGATATAGTGAGGAATTCAAGTTGCTGATTCTACTGCCTGCTATATAGTTAAATTTAAATATTTAGTGTTTGTGTAAAAGAGCCACACCCATATCGCTGTTCATCCCATAGCGGTTTAAACCTAGGTAATGACTTCTTTCCGACATTAGTAGAGAATGGTAGCACGGGCGTGTCAGTTGCAAGGGAACTCCAATATTCCAAGAGCGCAAGACTTAGCTAAAGGCATAAAACCCTTCAAAGCGTGAAGAGATAGACGAAAGAGTTGAGGGTGGATGAGGCTGCTGGGGGAGTGAGGTGTGATGGAGGGAGAACTGCCTGTGATGCCAGGAGGTACAATGTGGAGTTGAAGTGTTCATATGTAATTCTTTGTAGTCTTGTTTGATTAGAAGCTACCGTTGTCATGCCCAGGAAGCAGAACAGACACAATAAGCTCAGAGTCATATGTAACTTAAGTAGATCACACCTCCATGCCCTGCATTCACTGTCTCATCTGTCTGTCTTTGTCCTGTCCATATTTACATACCTCTCTGATATAGCAGATGGACACCCAATGCAGTGGATGTATTTACATGTGGCTGTTCACACTCATCTTTCTCTTCCATTGTTCCTTCATTCCCCACCTCACCCACCCCTTAAATCCAATATCCCGTTACGTTCAACCAGAACAACATGCAATGCTATTGTTCCTACACGATGTGATATACATTTGTTCCATATGCACAATGGCTTCAAAATTAATACACTTGCATAGTTGGTAGTATTGAGTCCATTGAAGCCGAGGTTTATCCGACAGAAAAGGGAGCTTTTAGTGACAGCTATTTCCGACCTACGTACACATGTGTGTGAACATGTGTGTGAACATGTGTGTATGTGTTTGTATGTGTTCATTCATCTATCCATCCACTCTACCATCTATCAGGATATTTGTATATGTATGTATGATTTTAATTAATCAGGGAAATGGCTGTACAAATTATCATACTTTTTTTTTGTGTAATGTTTTTTTTTCTTTCATTTTTACATTTTTAAGACTTGACGTGCAAATGTGTATGTGTGTGAGGTAGAGTACTGATAGCAACTGGGTTCCCACAGTAGTCAGGGAGACTGCCACGGTCATCTACAAGGTAAGGATGAGCTTCATGGCCGGGCTAGTATCTGTCTGTGGTCATGGTGTATGTGTGTTAGCATGCATGGCATAGTGTGTTAGCGTGTGTGATACATTGTGTATGTGTGTTAGCATGCACGATGTAGCGTGTATGTGTGTTAGTATGCATGGCGTAGTGTGTATGTGTGTTAGCGTGCGTGACACAGTGTATATGTGTGTTAGCGTGCGTGGTATAGTGTGTGTATGACCTTAATAGGTAGTCATTGACCCACATGAGTAGATACACGAACCTCATTCTACTGAGCATGCTCATTGGTGTGCATCTCTGTTTTTACTGATTGTGGAGTGATAATCACTTTTACTGAATATTCAGTAGATTCATATACGTATGTGTATATCCTGCACTGTTGTGTGTATGTGTGTTTGTATGATGTGTAGCTGGTGGAGTTGAATTGTCTGGGAGTTTATTGGAACACATGTGATCAGAAGATGACGGACTTAGCCATGCCCACTATGATAGTGAGTGCCGAGATAAGGAATTTAGGAAATGAAGGTTAATACCCCCCCCCCCCCTTAAACGGTAAGGAAGTGTACGCTTTCTTTAAAAAAAAAAGGGCGCTTAACAGCAAGTGGTAACCTGTTCACCATTCAGTAGTACACGAGACACCTGAGCACTTAGTACAAAGTGTTAAAAAACCAAGAAGAAAACAGATGCTTAACAAAAACAACGCTTAACAAAGAGGGGCCACTTAAAGTGTACGATGATTGAATTAGAAAATAAAGGAATTTTAAGTAATAAATAATGAATTAATACAAATAAAAATTAATAGATGTACGGTTGATTCAGAAGTGTGTACATGTGTATGAGTGATTTCTTCATAGTGATGACAGTGTTTTATTCATGTATGGCAGTGATGATGATGTGTGTGTGTGTGCGTTTCTGTGTAGGAAGAGATGAGGAACACTATCGCGAGGCCAGCTAAGTCACTCCCACCTTGCAATGCATATCGTAAGTTATTGAAGAGGCGATGTTATGTGCATACTTGTGTATCTAAATTAAAGTGCATGTATGCATACTAGTATGTGTGTTTATATGTATTTCAATGTACATGTGTATACATTGGTTGAGCATCGTAGTCTGACAGTCAGTCATCTAGTTTTGTAAATATGAATATAATAGAAGTTTGAAAATCTAAAGAGATGTATCAACTATTTAATGAAATTACCTTGTGTGTATGTTTGTTTGTTAGTTTTGTCACCAGTGACAGCATCCGCACAGCTCAAGATGAATGTGAAGATAGACGGAGACACCAGCATGCCTCAGGTGAGTGTTTGGGAGGATGATGCACGTCTTTCTTAGTGTGTGCCACACTATAATATGTCCACGTTGAGTTGGCGCGACCACAAATGTGGCAAATGAGGAATGCACTTGGTGAAACCGGAAACCAATTAAAGTCACATGACAGTAGTAGCTCAAATGCGCGAAAATGTCGACGCCTACAGTAAAAACGGGGCGGGTCTAAGGTGCGCATTATTACTGTAAGTTTACTTGTTGAAATGAAAAAGAAGCTATGGCAGTTTCTACCGCGGCTGTATTCAATATATGCTCGGTTATACGCAGTTTATCGTTTATACGAGCTTCTAGTTGTGCGCTAAAACTGGCTGAAGGTTGCGGAGGGCGATCCGGAGCTACTAATGTAGTACAAATCTTGGAGGAAAAGAAGCGCAGGACCGCGGCTGAAAGCCTCCTCAAGTAAGTCTGATTGTTGTGTGCTTAATCCAGTGCATCACCATTAGCTATGACCACACACATTCCAGTATTACTTTGTCCTTCATACTGAATCATTCATATCATTTTATTCATGATTTCACTATATTTTCTATCTACTTGTTAAATTTCAACTTTTTTTAATTATACAAAAAAAATGACATAATTAATATAATTTTATAATGACATATACAATATATATTATATGATTTTATGATGACATGTCGAAATTGTGGTAGATACAAGCAGCAGTTGAATTTGGAGGGTGGTCAATAGCATCCCTATAACCATAGAGAACTGTACCTATATAGATACAGAGTCCACGATGAATTGTATATCTTATTATCTTGGTCAGTAAACAGTAAATTGGCCGAGTTCTAAATAAATAGGTCCTGTTTAAGTAGCCTTGAATAGCAACAAGTCTTGAGCTAAAATGAACCAGGATGTCAAGCAGAAGCGTAGAAACGAAGTCACCTAACTACGACTGCTTTTTGTTTACAAATTGTCTCTGAGGTACTGCGCACGTGGTTGGCCCGGTTTGAGCGCGTGACTAAATCCCGCCGCGTGTAGCACGGGAAACGTGTGGTTTTATTTTTCCCATAGACTTTTCTATTGAGTTTTGGAACTGCACTTTCCCGCTGGCTCTGAAGTTTTTAAAGGGAATTTTCTGGACCGCTTCGGCATGAGCTTTCGAATGGTACAAACCCCGGAAGCTTAGCTACTTCCGTTCAAAAGTTATTAACGGTTTTTACCGCTCCAACTTAACTTGGACATACTATAGTTAGGATAGGAGGGGGGGGGGGGGGTGTGGAGTTTGTGTTTGGTTTCAACATCAAATTAGTTTGTGGCTGTGGTTATTGAAGTGGTGGGTAGAGCGAGTGAATGTAATACATGTATTGGTTATCTTCCAAGTACTATGGAGTTCTGTGTGATGTACTTGGTTCCGGGTGCATGTATGCATGTAGAGTATGTCATTGTTCTTGGTAAAGGATCACGGGATAATTAAATTCCTACTTAATAGTGTTGAAGCTTGTGTGTTACTAATACTTACATACCAAATTGTATTTAACAATGCGTCATCCAACTCAGAACTTATTCTATCGTATCGTATTATGGAGTTGCGTTGCTAAAGACTTCTCACTGAATATTGCTATGTATAATGCTATGATGATGGAATCTAGGGAGCTGTGACACCCTAGTGGGCATGCTCCTTAGTTCCTGTATGAGTAGGTTTCCTTGAAGACTCAATTGATACACATGCCTCAGCATGCACATGTTTTAACTTCCTTAAGTTTGCTTTGTCTCCAATTTCTGCATGGAAGACAAGGTTTCTGTGGCACCTAAACAGACATAACTCTGTGCTCTTTTTGTGTGTGCATGTGTTTGTGTGCAGCTGGTTGGAGGCATCAACTGTGGAGATATTTTATTCTCTTTGCAACAAGAGCAGGTATGATTGGGTTTAGTGGAATCTGATGGGTGGGGCTAAAGAGGGGTGAGGCTGGAGATGAGTTGGGTTGAAGATTGTGGGCTGGTTAAAACAGTGCTGTGAACACGGAGATTCTTTTTTTGTGTTAGTGTTTATTTGTTTGTTTATATAGTTCAAAGGTCTCCTCACAGTAGTGGAACACTTTCAAAGATTCAAACTGAACCAAAAATTTCTGAAGTACCGCCCAAAAGTGGGCGTGACTGCAGACAAGAAGGCGTGGTGGAGGTACGCCATCACAGCCATGCTAGAAGAGGAGGTGAAGAGACGGACTAGGATGTGGTCGTGGACTCACATGAAGAGGCACAGGTGAGACATTACACACGTGATCATCACGTGCTAATAAGGAGTGTGGTCTGTCATGGTGGCGTAGGCATGGCCGGAACACGTGTGAACTGTAACATCATTCTCTATATGTGACCGTCTACAGGAAAACCGGGCACAACGCGGCGTGCGTAAATATCGAGAAAAGATCGATCGATTTCTTAAAAATGTATTGTTTCAAGCCGACGGAAGGGAACGGTTAGGTCTATTATAGCGGGAACGACTTAAGCTACGACGATAAAACTTGGAGAGCTCAATATCTGGACGCCGACAACTCTGTAAGTGCAAAAAAAAATTTTTTGAAGGGTGCCGCGTTGTGCCTGGTTTTCCTATAAACGGTCACATATGTAGCTAAAGCACTTGATGTACTTTTGTCTGTGATGCTTTAGCCAAAACTTGGATGTAACATTGACTTTTTCAGTGTAATGCCAGCAGTACTACATGTAGTTGACTGATTTTGCTGCAGTTGAGCTACAGATTCACTTCTCCTTTAATTATTAGAATGGAATTTACAATTACGGTAAAATTTTTTTGTTGTTGTTGGTGTTTTCTTGTATTGGAAACAAGTATTAAGGATGCTATGGATCCCTTATCAATTAGATTAGCTGAAGGTCTGAGTGGCTCTCTGATGGCAGTCACTGGTAGGGACGGGTTGATTTATCTGTAGGATGCTGGTTGTTGTAGGGAGTTGTGCGTGCGTTACCGTGGCAAGTGGTACGAGAAGATTCACAGTCATTCTGTCTCCTCGACTCTCAAAGATGAACTTCAGGTATTACTCTCAAATATATGTGCAACGTGTATTGTTAGCTGTTAGTATTTTAGTTATCTCTCGATAATATAAAGTTTCCTACTTAAGCAATACACACACATGTGGTGGTATGGGTAGAAAGAAGTGAGTGCACATAACATGGGCATTTATTATTTGCTAAACAGCAAGGGAAAAATTATTATTGAAAGCTTCCAAATACCATCGTAATGTAGTATGTAAAGGGTTGCTACACACTCACACATACATGCACACGTACATACAGTGAGGCATTACACATGCTCTTGTCTGACATGTGAACTTCATCAGTACCTACCGTGGGAAGATCTGCACAAAACATGCACTTGTGCTTGCTAGGGAGGCAATTTAGAACTAAAACTAAAAAAAGGAGAAAGAAAAGGAATGTATTGGCCGAGTTTATGCATAAGTGGCACTACTAGTGATGTGCCACTACACTCATAGACTGAATGATGCCTTCTAAATTAGGTGAACAGGATCTAAGACATTAACTTCAGGCAATCTAAATGAATGTAGTCTCCTTATTGCTACTTTCATATACAGATTTTGTACTCAACTTTTATCATATTCTACCTTGTGTGAATTACTTGTGCACAATGACTCGCTCGTCATTAGTGCTGAGAAATTATGTAGCTACAAGTAGCTATGTAGCCATTGACTCTAGTAGTGATAGCTTCATCTAAATGACCTGTGCTCCTGACAAAAGCATTCCAGCTATTCTTTAAAACGTCCGAGTTTTCAAATGACGTATGGTTAAAGGTTTCAATGTAACCACTTGTCGCAACTATTTGAGTTGAATGGGAATAAACAACAACTAACAACAAAAATAAAAGAACATTCACTTCTAAGGAATTGCAGTAGTAGTACAGTTTATAGTCTCGTGCTAAATAGAGACTTGCTAACTGCAGCAGTAGGCGAAAAAGCTATATAAAGGCAGCTAATTGTGTTTATTTGGTAGTTATGGTATTGTTTAGCTAAGCAGTAGCTGTAACACTCTACACTTTCACACACACTTGTTGACTGGATATACCAACACGAAGCTTACTTTTGTGACTTGACTATTGGACAATCCTCTGGAACTTTGTTTTCAACCTATGTATGGTTCCTCCTAATCTGTTGAAAATAAATTCTGTCTAATATGGGTAGAACTTCTGCACTAAAGAATGGCATTGTCTCCAACTAGAATCTACTCGAACTGTACGTTTTGCATGCATACGCACTTACCCGTACTATTTCACTTAGCTACCGTGGTATTTCACTTAGTTTCCATGGTATTTTACTTAGTTACGTGCTATTTTGCTTTTCCCCGTGCGATTTCAATTAAACAGCAATTTTTTCCCATACATTTTTGAATGGGCAATTTACATACCATACTATTAAGCTTGAAATATCTACTAGTGATGTGCTTGAGCACAAATGGCGAGCGAGCCTAAAGACTATACTATTTTTATATGAACGATTTTGACTTCTAACACTGAAGCTACTGAAAATAAGGTCCAGTTTTTAAATTTCGCATACACGGTAAAGGGATTTCAGTGCCATAGTAACAACTCTCTGCAACTGCTTGAATTGAAGGGGAAAAAACAACAACAAAACGATACTCGTTATTTAAAAGTTTTCTTTGTGATATTCTTTAGCTAAGTAGTGGTTGTAACACACAATGTTTTGACACAACTGGACATGCACCTACACAGACTTACCTTCGCGGTAGTCTAGTGGACAATGTATTTTCAAGTAAATACTGTTGCGCACGGCTTATAACCATGACAAAGAGCTCATTGACTTACCACCGCCACTAACTCGAATAGAAATGGAAGTCCCTCAAGTTTTCAAGTTTGAACTGCACCCGCAAAAGAATTCAAAACGGTAAACAATTCAATTTCTAGGGTGATACGGGTACTGATCGATAAACCAGAGGATTCTGTTTAGTGCAATTTGGGACGGGGTCGACCACATAACTAACACAAAAACGCGAGGGTCGAAGTACAAAATGACATACGTACGTCCAAACATATATACAAATAAACAAACATCCCCGATTTTCCATTGAGTTACCCCTGTAAGTGTCTCGCTCGCCAATAAGAGCCCTGCAATATTGTGATCATGTCAGAGACAACCTAATATAAAGAGGCAAACAATTAAATTTCCTTGGATGATGCAGGTAAGGATCAGTATACCAAAGGCTTGTTCAGATTATTGGACAATGCATTTCCAAGAAGAAATAATTCTAATAGATTTTCTAAGTTATAACAGCCAATATATGGTTAATTAAACTTAGCCAAAATGTTTGTACTCATTGCCGAAGTCCTCCTCAGGGGTCAATGAGATCAAGCTCTCTGTGGTGATTTATAAACACTCTATAAACAGTGGTATAACTGGTGGGCATGCTTACTGTTGATGAACAGTGTGTTAACCATGGTAACTTACTACCGCAACAAATGAACTCCACTAAGTTTATAAGACCTAACTGCGAATGTCTCTCCTTCCATCTCCGTAGTTCTTTGCCGTCATTTTCTGGTATTATTTTGAAGTCTTCTCTCCTGAGTTTCGAACTTCTTGCACCCGTGCTAATGTTTACATTTTAAAGTAGACTCAGAATGGACATGCATTGACCTCTTTGAACCTTAGCCACATATACAATTACCAAAATCTCAATTGAGACACGTTTGTGAGGGGCCCGCTTCACTTGCCTTATATTTGAATTGCTAAAGGTTCCCTCAAGAATAACTACAGCTTTGTTACAAGCAGTTGCTTGCTATGACAATTACATAAATAGTGTCTAAAAATATAATTATTCAGTGAACTGTTATGTCACAAAAAGAAAGCCTGTTTGTTTGTGTGTGTGTGTGTGTTTGTGTGTGTGTGTGTTTGTGTGTGTGTGTGTGTGTGTGTGTGTGTGTGAGCACATGTGTACGCATGTCTGCAGGGGCGGGTCTAGGAATTTTAAAGGTAGGGGTGTGGGGGACGCTCTTTTCAAGAAAGGGTAAAATGGCTGTAGTTAGCTACTGATGAAAAAGTGTTGGCTATATTGAGTTTCCTATAAAATTATATTCAAATATTCATTCACACAATAATTTGCATTATAATGTGACTGTCCAGAATTGAAATAAATGAACTTCTGCAATCAGGAAAAAAAAATTAAAAATTAAAACAGCGCAAATATAGGTGGGAGGGGGGGGGGTGGGGGCTCGTATGACACCAGTCAAGCCCCCTCCCCCCTAAATCACTCCGGGTGTGTGTATGTGAACTACAAATAATATGAAAAAGAGAAATTTCACTCCAACAAGTTTGCACAGCACAATTGTATTCAGCACTAAATAGACAATAAGTACAAACAACACTTCATTTGTGAGGTGTTATTATTTGACATAAACTTCCATTAGGGATATAATCTTGTCCTCCCTATAGCTTTCCAAATAGCTACATATCCTAATCTCCAGGTCTTCTCTAGTAAAGTTTAGTAAAGATCTGTTGAATCAAGGAGGAGAGTTAAATTCACAGCACGTGCTAGTAGAGCCACACCCACTTCCATTCCACAGGAGGTCATTCTGATAGAAAGCAGACTCACTATACCCAGGTCCACGATTCCCAGTGTCACAGAAATAGTCACTTCCTATAAATGCAGGAAGTTGGTAGGGCCAAGCGACATTAATATTGCTACAAGGACAGTTGTATCGTCTATTATAAGTAATGTCAAGTTCATAGAGTGCACCAGCAAATGTCCAGATATGTTGTCTTGCCCCAGGTGGTCCATGAGTCACTGATACTCCTGATACATAGGCATCTTCTATAGTGTTCTTCCCATTATTCCATACAGCTCCAAATCCTGAAGCTGCACCTTTATGATAGGCTAATATTCTCCCACATACTGAGGCATATGCCTGACCTCTGACTGGATACACTACTGAGTCACATGGAAGGGGCGAGAATGTTGGGGCAATTCCCAACATCCGGCCTAGCACCTGTCACATTGCCATGGCAATGGAATTAAATTGTATAGCACCTGTATACCAAAGAAAGGAGAGAAAAAAATGAAAAGAAGAACTTTTCCAGCCTGTCTGCTTTCTCTTGCTTCTGGTTGACATTCCCTCCTGCACGTCTTGCTAACTGTGTGTCACCACGCACATCCACTCACCTCCTACGTATATACCATTCTTTATGTGCTGTTCCTTGACTCCCTTTACCTAATATGGCCATGTCCTCATAATTAACTTGGTCACAGTTCAACCTGATTCAGTAGAATACTACACGCCCATAACTCCATCCAATTAACTGTAGCAGACAATTTACCACAAAGAGCCTTCACCAGGATGGGGAGTCTGAGAGTCTACCAGTACTGCAGGGCAGTAGCAAGTGTATATTTTTTTGCATGTTAAATCATAATGACTTACTACCGCAACAAATGAACTCTACTAAGTTTATAAGACCTAACTGCGAATGTCTCTCCTTCCATCTCCGTAGCTCTTAGCTGTCATTTTCTGGTATTATTTTGAAGTCTTCTCTCCTGAGTTTCAAACTTCTTGCACCCATACTAATGTTTACATTTTAAAGTAGACTCAGAATGGACATGCATTGACCTCTTTGAAATTTAGCCACATATATATTATCAAAATCTCAATTGAGACACGTTTGTGAGGGGCTCGCTTCACTTGCCCAATAATTGAATTTTTCTACAAAGGGTCCCTCAAGAATAACTACTACTCTGTTACAAGCAGTTGGTTGCTATGACAATTACATAAATAGTGTCTAAAAATATAATTTTACAGTGAACTGTTATATCACAAAAGAAAAACCAGTGTGTGTATGTGAGCACATGTGTACGCATGTCTGCAGGGGCGGGTCTAGTAATTTTAAAGGTGGGGGTGTGGTGTGTGGGAGACGCTCTTTTCAAGAAAGGGTAAAATGGCTGTAGTTAGCTACTTATGAAAAAATGTTGGCTATATTGAGTTTCCTATAAAATTATATTCAAATATTCATACACACAATAATTTGCATTATAATGTGACTGTTCAGAATTGAAATAAATGAACTTCTTAAAAATTAAAATAATGCAAATATAGGGGGGGGGGGCTCGTATGACACCAGTCAAGCCCCCTTCCCCCCTAAATCACTCCGGGTGTGTGTATGTGAACTACAAATAATATGAAAAAGAGAAATTTCACTCCAACAAGTTTGCACAGCACAATTGTATTCAGCACTAAATAGACAATAAGTACAAACAACACTTCATTTGTGAGGTGTTATTATTTGACATAAACTTCCATTAGGGATATAATCTTGTCCTCAGTATTGCTTCCCCAATTGCCACATATCCTAATCTCCAGGTCTTCTCTAGTAAAGTTAGGTAAAGACTTGCTGAACCAAGGAGGAGAGTTAAATTCACAGCACGTGCTAGTAGAGCCACACCCACTTCCATTCCATAGGAGGTCATTCTGATAGAAAGCGTAGTTACTATACCAAGGTCCACGATCCCCAGTGTCACAGAAATAGTCACTTCCTATAAATGCAGGAAGTTGGTAGGACCAAGCGACATTAATATTGCTACAAGGACAGATGTATCGTCTATTAGAACCAACTTCATTGAGTGTACCAGCAAATGTCCAGATATGTTGTCTTGCCCCAGGTGGTCCATGAGTCACTGATACTCCTGATACATAGGCATCTTCTATAGTGTTCTGCCCATTATACCATATAGCTGTAAATCCTGCAGCTAAACCTTTGTGATAGGCTAATATTCTCCCACATACTGAGGAATAGGCCTGACCTCTGACTGGATACACTACTGAGTCACATGAACGTATTTCACTAGAGGATCGTCCACATCCTCTAACTGGAGCTGTAGTGATGTTCCAGTTGGAGGGACATGTCTCGTTAGGATCAGACATGTTGAGGAAGACCACTCTTCTCCAGCCATCTCCTCCACAGGGAGATGTCAAGTCACTAAATCTCTCCTCAATCAGTCGTCTAGCAGCATTATGTTCAGCAGTGATATCCTCCCGTGTAGGACAACTCAGTCCAACTCTCGGACGAAGACCAATCGGTATGGAACTATCTGCTTGCTGGCAGCTAATAAAAATACAGAAGCTTGCCAACACAAGCTGTAAGGCATTCCACATACTGCTCATGCTCCTACTGATTTGATATGATAGCACAATAGCCTTAAGAGGGTAGCACCATGGGGAACCTGGGATAATAAAGTGAATTAATCGGCGAGCGAGTGTAGCGAGCGAGACACTTACAGGGGTAACACTGTTTACGGTATAACACTATTTATTGGCTGGGGAATTAATTTGGCGAGTTTAGCTATTCCATGAAGCCAGCTAAGATATTGTTCCACTAAGTAGTTTTGATAACCTTTGACCTCCATGTGGTTACTAGCTAGCTACTCCCCAGGCCTAGATCGCAGATAGAGGAGGCAGCCAACAAGTCTGTGTGGCAAGGGTACTCTCTGCAACCACTGGAGCAAAAAAAAGAAAGAAGAGAAAAGGCACCTATCAGACCTACTCTGATGAAATAGAGCAAGGATTGGAAGATATGCAGCAGAAAGTGTTTTGCTGTTACCAATGTAAAAAAGGTATTTCGTTTTAGAAAATGTATTAAAGCCAAAATATTTACCCGCCAATATAACATGTTATACAGTATTGGACGTACGTATGTCATTTTGTACTTTGACCCTTTGAATTCCCTTTACTGCATACGTAATTAAAAAACTCGACTATATTTTAGTGGCTTAAATGTTAGTTGTTAAAGTCATTCATTTAACAATAGTGTAGTTTAAGGCTCGCTCGCCATTTGTGCTCATGCACACCTCTAGTTATATCTGGTCCATTACCTTCTACCTTCTCTTTCCCAGCCACTCCTCTGAGCCACGCTCTTTGCGTGTATAGTTTGCCAGTGGTGGCCAGGCTGCAAGCTCTCACCCCTCCCCTTCACTGAGTGGTGTGAAGGGGTGAGAATGTTGGGGCAATTCCCAACATCCGGCCTAGCACCTGTCACATTGCCTTGGCAATGGAATTAAATTGTATACCACCTGTATACCAAAGAAAGGAGAGGAAAAAAAATGAAAAAAAGAACTTTTCCAGCCTGTCTGCTTTCTCTTGCTCCTGGTTGACATTCCCTCCTGCACATGCTTGCTAACTGTGTGTCACCACGCACATCCACTCACCTCCTACGTATATACCATTCTTTATGTGCTGTTCCTTGACTCTCTTTACCTAATATGGCCTGGTCCTCATAATTAACTTGGTCAAACTCAGTTCAACCTGATTCAGTAGAATACTTCAAAACACGCCCGTAACTCCATCCAATTAACTGTAGCAGACAATTTACCACAAGAGCCTTCACCACCATGGGGAGTCTGAGAGTCTACCAGTACTGCAGGGAAGTAGCAACAGTGTATATTTTTTTTGCGTGTTAAATCATAATGACTTACTACCGCAACAAATGAACTCCACTAAGTTTATAAGACCTAACTGCGAATGTCTCTCCTTCCATCTCCGTAGCTCTTTGCCGTCGTTTCTGGTATTATTTTGAAGTCTTCTCTCCTGAGTTTCGAACTTCTTGCACCCGTGCTAATATTTACATTTTAAAGTAGACTCAGAATGGACATGC
>WLWD01003577.1_pt1 | contig 18238 bp, 10 predicted proteins | sample 6712731 | NCBI WGS metagenome assembly WLWD01 (sample SAMN12718690, study PRJNA576275) | sponge metagenome | isolation source: marine sponge | host: Mycale hentscheli | place: New Zealand: South Island, Marlborough, Capsize Point | collected 2014-11-01
CACATGCACGCGTTCACTGGATATACCAACACAAGATTTACAGTGTAGTCTCTTGGTAGCTTGGCATGTTGGGCAATGGATTTTCAAGTACAAACAGCGATGACAAACAGCGCGTTGTTAACCAAGGTAACGAATGAACACAAAAAATGTGAGTCAAAGTACAAAAGTTACATATATACGTCCAAGCATATATGATTTATACAATCATATATCCCTGATTTTTTGTGTTGTCCCTGATAGTGTCTCGCTCGCTGCCAATTATTGCAGATATAATTACCACGGTTGAGCTTTGTATGTGTGTGTGTGTGTGTGTTTGCAATTGCATGACTTTTTAACTTCATTCTCATATTCTACCACTGCTCTGTATTTTATCACGTGATGCCAGGAATGATTCTCTCTAAGAAAGTTGCTAGCTGTACTAACTTTAGCGATGATGTTTCAGCTCATGGCTTGAAGCCGTAGTACTCGTGGCTGGACCCATCGGTTTGCTTCCTAAGTTATATGGTATTGCTCTATCTTGTGTAAAACCAGTGTTGTTGTTATTCAGGGAGCGGAAGAATGAGGGCTTGTACATCTCCTTAAATCTAGTTTGCTGCCTTTCCCCCACCCCTTAGGGATTAAAGACATCCTAAAATTTACAAGGGGAAAAAATAGAATACATTGATATGTGATTTTTTCCCCCCAAATGTCAATTAGTCATCATTAGATAACTGTTCTGGTGAATTTAAAGCAATGTACAATGGCTAACCTAATTCTTAGTCTAATTTAATCAGTGTCATTTGTACTAAACAATCCACATAAGCAGTGTAGGGCAGACTGTGGCAAGTGCATTGGGTATGCTTAGCTTGTATTATCTATTGTGCTGCTAAATTATGACACGGAGCAGTAATATCTTTTGGGGCTAAGGAAATAATAAATGTGGTCTTATTAGATAAAATGCTTTCTTCGTGATTTCATCAATTGATAAACTTTTGTGGGTTTTTTGTTTTGTTTTTGGTGTCCAGGGGCATGGAAGATTTTGGAATAGGGAGGCTCCACTGCACTTGAGTTAGACAGGGAAGTACTTTGCTTCCCTTTGCTCTCCTCCTCCCATCATCCACATGCACACACACACACACACACATATCCCAGATATTAGTTTGACTTTCGTGGAGACATTTGCCCCAATTTTTCATAACGTTTTGTGGTAGTTAATATAAATATAATATAATATGGAAGGTACTGTACTAAACTGGCCTGATTCTCTAAAAAAAATGTCTACATGTGTAAAATTACAAGCACGAAAACACAAATCTGAGAATCTTTAATTATGTGAGCTAGTTTTACTTGAGACATACACTTTCAATGTAGGAGTGTGAAGTGGCAGGTGTAATAGTGCAGTGACTAGCTCTACTGGTGTACACGTGATGACTCCTGGACTTCAATACAACTAGAGGTGAGGAACTCTGGAATGACTTCTTAACTCCGCTAACAAGAAAGAGGCCTTGTGAAATTATTTTTTTATTTACGATAAATCATTTTAATTGACTGGTAGATATTTCCATTTACTGCACACTTAGACAACCTGAAATATATAGGGAGCGACTTAGAGTCTGAACTTTTAGAACTCTTGTCACTTCATTTACTAACAGAATAATCCTTTGAAACCATTTGTATGTGTGGCGGGACACACACACACACACACACACACACACACACACACACACACACATTATATTGATTCAACTCTTCATTTGTAAAGTATTGAATTCAAATGAAAGGTGAAGAGTTCCTGAATCATTTGGTCAATGACCTGATGATAGCCATGCACAATCACCTGGTCTCACACACGCACACACATAGCTACAGTAGTGAAATAAGTTAAAGAAGAAAAGTAATGGTACACATGATAGTTAGTCATTTGTTACCAGGGGCTGGAGTTAAGTATTTCTATGGTCCTGTGATTTCCAGATAATGTAAGATTCATTAACCCTTTCACCGCCAAGTTTATGATGACAGTTCGGTAACACCAAAATGTAACTAGTGATGTGCTTGAGCACAAATGGCGAGCGAGCCTAATACTACACTGGAGTGTTAAACGTTTGGTTTTAACTTCTAATATTCAAGCTACTAAAAAAAGTGGAGTTTTTAAATCATGTATTATACGGTAAAGGCACTCAATGCCATAGTAACCACTCCCCGAAACTGTTTCAATTGAAACAAAAAACAAGTCACGTTCTTTAAACTTTTTCTTTGGGATATTTTTGTAACGCACAATACTTTCACATAACTGAACATACATACGCAAGACTTACCTTCGTGTTAAATCTAGTTGACAATAAATATTCAAGTAAATACTTTTGCATAGGGCTTATAACTATGACAAATAGCGTATTAACTTACCACCGCAACTAACTCGATAGAAACGGAACTCCAGTGTGGAAGCAGTTCCTCCCACATGAACTCTGGAACCTTTTAGAACAGTGTGTGTGCGTGTGCGAGTCAATTACGTGTGTTATTTGTAAGGCACGCCCCGGAACACAGTTTGATATATTAGGGCTGGATCCCGGTCGTGCCAATCAGTCAGTCAATTCATTATCTTGTGCTTGTGTGTTTCTGTGTTGCGTAAACTATTATTTAATCTACTCTACTCCTAGTCTTGTGAGATTCGGGTACGGGTAGCTACTCAACCAGACTGCATCACTTGAGACTGATTCTGGTGGCAGCTTTACCATAAGCCCCAGAAGGTCAGAGCCTCCAGTGTCGACGCGTTACTTACGCTAACCTGCCGAGCCTGTGACATCCAGTAAGTTTTATAAACAAACAAACATCCCGATTTTAAGTTGTGTTACTCCTGAGAGTGTCTTGCTCGCTCCGCTCGCCAATAATATTTTTTTAATTTTTTTTTTCCTGCACAGACATTCAGCAACGAGATATGTTTTAAAAGCAGGTACAGTCAAAACTGTTTACTATGATGCAAAAAAAAAAGTCTATTAGTCCACACAACAAATAGCTACAAATTTGGACTTACTGTTACCAACCGTACTAACTAAAATTCAATTTCTGAATGTCTCAGAGCTGCTATGTGATTCAGACTGAGTACACGCTTATTCATCTTCTATTTGATGGATTCTGAGCTTCTCAACCTCGTACTATTAAATATTTTTGGGAGGACAAACAACTCAACGGTTAGCGTTCCAGCAGCCATATTTTTTTTAATTGTAAAAAACAACAACAACTAATACCTGTACTATCATTTCGATTTTATTACAGGAGAACAGCCGACCAAATGCAAAACGCCACGTGGCGTCTACGGCGGTGAAAGGGTTAAGAAGACCTAAACCCTGCAGTACGTAGCTACATTTTCATCACTGCCATTGGAGGGACATTATAAACTCAAGGTGGGGTCACTATCTAATTGTGTCTTTTCTCTGGAAGGACCTGGGACCTGAGTGATTAAGTAAAAAACTACACCAGTTATAAAACTGTGCAGTGATATAGGTAGTTAGTAAACTGGGTGTGGCACCAGCGGTATTAATTATGGCGAACTATTTACACAAGAATGCTTGATCATAATGAAGCAACTTTGGCAAGTGCTCCAAAGGAGACCTACAAAATCTTTGTCTAATAATTGACGAGGAAATTCAATGCCTACTGTGCTGGTGTATATTTCCAAGTAAAATAGCTCTACTTGTGTTTTAAGTCAGTGACTTTAAAATGTTTTGCTTGTGGTTTTGAGGTGTGACTTTGTACCTGAAATTAATTCTGCAATTTGCCAAAAAATTGATGCTACTTGGTAACACTGTAGAATGTCATTATCCAAACACTTCAGTTAACCGAACACCATAAATCTAATAATAGCAAGTACAAACAAGAATACATAAAACTATATTACATAATTATAATACGTTTTCTGTTTTGTTCAGTTCTCTGAACATTTAAATTATCTGAACACCTCTCAGTCGCAACTTATCCAGATAACTGACATTCTACTGTATACCATTTCATATGTCCTCCTGTATACACGCATCAACACTTCACGCATCGTTACTTGACTGCAGCCATTCGTGTCATTTACCAGCCGTATATGTCTTGGTTTTGTTGTTGTTGGTGAGGCGTAAATCCACCACAGGGAAGGTCAAATAATAAAAAATAAAGAGAAAATAATGAAGTTAATAATAAAGTTCTCGAAGGACCAGAATTCTTATAATGGCATCTAATTAGTCAGTCAGATATACAGAGGCTCCCGCCAGCACTTAGACTTTATTTGCGCAAGAATAATAATTGATTGCGAGTTGGTACAGATTATATAGGGTGATATGGTATAGAACTGAGATAGGTAGGAAGTAGGTGGAGATTGAGATGAATATGATTAAGTTTTTTTAAGATAAGAAGCGCCAGCAAGCTGGCCCAATGTAAGGTGTGGGTGTTAAATGATGAGATAAATGTGGTGGTAATCAATAACAGGTTCTGTTCCAAGTTCAGACGGATATCTGTAGGTCAGTTCTTCCTCCTTTGTGGGGGTGGTTCCGACAGACAGTTATCCTGAGATTGACCACTCTGGGTGGAGCCAAGACAGTTGTTGTTGTTGTTGTTTTGTTTTATCAGTTCACACACTTCACTACTTTGAAGTTTTGCTCAGTCCAGGTCTGTGCCATTGACATTAACCTGAGAAGGCAGAACTGCCGTATGTGCATACTGAATGTTTGACATCGTGGTTCCTATGTGATTGTGTAGATGAGCATTAATAAAGATATATATGCAATATAGCATTCCTTAAGGCAGTAATACTTAGGTGAGATATATTTTTAACTATTCTAGTGCGAGAGTTATATCTGAGTTCAATCAAATGATGTCTAAATTTATTATCCAGCTATTATTTATATGTACCATACTGCTCTGTGTGTACATGTGTGTGTGTTATGTGTTTTGCAGAGTACTGAAGTCTTTTTGCTGTACTTCATGTGACAGACTAAAATTAGTTTACTAAAGGTATGCTTAATTTTTTGTGTGTGTGTTGTTATACAAATATTTTTGTGGTTTCTCTCTTTCACGGCTTCTTTTTTTTTTTTTTTTTTTTTAACCATACAAATAAAAAAAAAAAAAGAAGTTTGGCTGTCACCAGGAATTGAACCCGGACCGCTTGCTTAACACACAAACACTCTGTGGCTGAGTGATAATTTTCCAAAAGTGGGTGTATGCTCCTCTTTTTTCTTTCTAAGGCGCCACACAGCTTATTGTGTTAGGAAGTCCACATCAACCGAACAGATAGATTTTCAAAGAGAAGTTTTGGCTAGACGGTAGTAGTAAATTACAACTTTCTATCTAGAATGATTTGCAAGTTGGAAATAAAATAGCTTTGGTATTGTGACTGAAGACTACTCTTTGTTTCTTATGTGCCAGAAAGTTAACAATGAATACATGAAGTGACTAAACCAGCTATTAATATTGTTTTGCTAGTTATAATTGCACTACCAGAATGCTTTTGTTTTGCTTATCTCGAGGGTTTCTCAAAGGTAATGCTTTTTGAAAGCATGAGCAGAGTGCTTGTGATAAATACGCAATAGATGCACTTTGAACAATGCCAGCACTACTAAATGCTTCAGATGCTGTTTACTGTGGTTTGGTATATCACACCTCTTACACCACACTCAATTCCTGGCCAGACCACTTAGAAATGCCAGAGAAGCCCTGAGTGGTCTCATGTTGGATTCCTAGTGATAGACAAACATTTTTTTTTATTTTTTTTTTTTATTGTTTTTTAAAAGCCTGTGAAAGAGAGAGGATACATCTAATGAGTAAAAGAAGGCTGAGAAAGAAATTGTGAAATATTTTATGCTCTTGACTTTTAGATGCAGTGAACAGTGGAATTCTGCGGATGCTCGTCTTATGGCAAAACAAGCACAGAATTTTGTTACCAGTGTGGGCCACTCCCCCACAAGAAGGTGGTGGCCCCCTAGTGAATTGTCCTTCTCAAGATAACTGGAAAGGAAGTTGCGAACATTCTTAACACCTGTCATTCTATCATATCCCACTTCTTTGTGCATTTTCATTGAACCCACTGGGTTTTCTTTGTTTGTTTGTTGCTTTTTTGTTTTGTTTTTGTTTTTTTGTTTTTTGTTGTTGTTTTTGTTTTGTTTTTTAGTTATACTTATTGATAGTTTTGTGCAGTAACTCATTACGCAGTGAAACCTCACACAACAGGAGTGGGGGTATTTGTGGAGGAGGTTAACTACTACTACAAATATATTTCTATTACAACAGTGGTTACATTCATTTTGGCTGTTGTACGGAGTCAGATATGAAGTCCACAATAAGCAAGCAGTGCATACTAATCCACCACTAAAACCAGCAAATAGGGCATTGCAGCATAGATATTATAGATACAGAGTAATCAAATAATGTAACTCGTTAAACTTCAACTATTTCACTTTTAGTTGTAGTTCTACTTAGTCAATCATGCACTGGTAAAAATTGTTACTGTGGCAGATATTTTAGACTTACAGTTAGACAGACTTGAAATTTGCGTCGTGACAACCAGTTAGCTATAGAATGGACGTATGTTGAACAACCTCGACATTTTGTATGGAAACACTGTATAATAGTGCACAGCTACAGTGAATGTTCTTCCTGCCCCATCCAATTAGATAATTTATTGCTTATTACTCCTTGGAACAAGCAAACCTCTAATTTATGATCTGAAAGATTGCTCTTGATTTGTGGGTTCTCTTTTAGAAAGTTTGTGATAAAATTAATAATGATCACTCCGATCACTGGAGTTCATATTTTCCATTGCTAGTAGCTACTGTTTTGGTTAACTAAAACTAAAAAAAAAACCCTTAGTTTGAAGAACAGCTATATAAAACTAAATGGAGAAGATAGAAAATTTGATTAAAACTAAAATTACCAGTAGCTAGAGTGGATGACAATAATAATTACAATTAGCTAAGTAAACATATAGCTATGTATACAGTAGAACCTCTTTTCTGGAAAAGCAACCTTAACTCTCAACGACAGCGAACAGTATGGAGCAAAACGATCTTCCACAATCTAAAATAGCTAACCTCTGAAAGCAACCAAACTCTTAACAAAGATCAAAACATTTGTCCCCATGCATGGGTGGCCTTTGTAAAGAGGTTTTGCTGTAAAAAAAAATACAGTACAAATATGTCATATAATCAACCCATATTATGGGTTGATTATATGTATGTTTGTATGCTTTTCTCACCTAATTTAGATAAGCATTCTCAAATGTATTTCCCACAACGCTCTTGTGCGTGCGTAATTCATCAGCGACCTCACCTAGTTTCCAACCTGACGTTATAACCAACAAATTCATCATCGATTCTTAATATTTGAACAACAATTTATTGTTCGTTGGAGCAAAGTTAAATTCTTGTTTGTAAAACGACTGTAACTATAACAACAGTCCGCGCCCACCTAGTCAGCGTTAAAAGGAAGGTCGTGTCCAGTCTCAGTAAGTAATACACAGCTTGTGCTGGGTGGAATGTCCCTGTAAGAAAGGTTAGAGATGTTTAGGTGGCTATATTTTATTCGGGGGCTGCATATGCACGTGCAAGTTGAGACTTATGGCTAGCTATAAGAAAATGTATTTACTGTCTGTTGGCTCTTGTGTATGTAAGTGAGACTAAAATGTGCTGGTTGCACCAATCATGGGTATCCACTGTGTGATCTTATTTTTTTGGATATGCACATGTGCAGGGCTGCCTCTCTGTCAGAGTAGTATATGGCACACCTAAAACTGTAACTAAATCATGCAATTAATTGAAGGTGTTTGTTGGTTTCTTCTACTACCATGCCTTCTGTCTCAAAAAATAGATGGCTCTATTTTTTCTCATCCATGACTTGATCAATGAATTACACCAAAATGTATAGCAATGACCTGTAGCTGGCTACAGTGTACATGCCATGGCTCTGTCTTATTCATTATACATGTGCTACAGTGTACATGTGCTACAGTGTACATGTCAGCCTCCATGACTGTGGTTTATTCATTATACATGTGCTAGTGTACATGTGCTCAGTCTCCATGACTGTGGTTTATTCATTATACATGTGCTACAGTGTACATGTCAGCCTCCATGACTGGTTTATTCATTATACATGTGCTAGTGTACATGTGTTCAGCCTCCATGGCTGTGTTTTATTCATTATACATGTGCTAGTGTACATGTGCTCAGTCTCCATGACTGTGTTTTATTCATTATACATGTGCTACAGTGTACATGTCAGCCTCCATGACTGTGGTTTATTCATTATACATGTGCTAGTGTACATGTGTTCAGCCTCCATGGCTGTGTTTAATTCATTATACATGTGCTAGTGTACATGTGCTCAGTCTCCATGACTGTGGTTTATTCATTATACATGTGCTACAGTGTACATGTCAGCCTCCATGACTGTGGTTTATTCATTATACATGTGCTAGTGTACATGTGTTCAGCCTCCATGGCTGTGTTTTATTCATTATACATGTGCTACAGTGTACATGTCAGCCTCCATGACTGTGGTTTATTCATTATACATGTGCTAGTGTACATGTGTTCAGCCTCCATGGCTGTGTTTTATTCATTGTGTTTAGTTTCCATCCCTAGTGATTAGTCTTGTAAGATCTTACAATAGTATCTTGCCAGATCATGCAAGATGTTCCATGTAAGATCAGGCATGCATTTGGAACCTTTTCTTGCAAGATCTTCCCATCATGTTCTTGCATTATCTTACAAGAAAGATGTTGCAAGATCATTAAATATCCTAAACAAGATCCTTAGAAATCATTTGTGACCCCATTTGTTCTTATGCATAGCTATGTGGCAATATGCTGCATTGTTATGTAAGATCACACATGATATGATCTTATATGAACCCCATGTTTTACTCCAAGAAAACGATTATTGACATTCACAACAAGATATGGTGAAGTTAGTTAACATTTGATTCAGTTACATTCATTGCACATGTTCATTCTCTGCCGCTGTCTCGGCACTTCTGACCCAAAGACATCATCATTTTAGAATGATCATAGTTCGGATAGCGAAACCGTACACACTCTGTAAAGTAAAGCAGAATCATCACAATATGTAAGCAACTACGTCAACTGCAGACATACCAAATGCTAACTGGATACGTTCCTGATCCAATGCTGGTTTCTTACTCTTTACAGACTTTATGATGACCGACCTTGCTAGTTCTTCCTTGCTGAACAAAACTTCTAATAAGTTCCTGCCATACGCATAGGCATCTCGTGCAGGAATCATAAGAAGATTTATTCCATTAACCTATAAATTATATGCACTATGTCACTTCAGATAAAGTCATATTTCATGCCTGTATATATATATATAGTGTGTGTGTGTGTGTGTGTGTGCATGAGTTGTTACAGGTCACTAACAATAAGAGAATGTACATGGAACTTGACAATAACATACTCACAGTATATTTAGGGTCATCCTCTTTCTTAATTCCTCCCTCAGCAGCAGCTAGTTTCTTTGTTATTTCAACTAGGGAATTAAGAGTTGAATCCATTTTCTGAAGTAAGCTTAGAATTTCACGGCTTCTACTAATATGGTAAGTTTGGTTTTGCGGAGATGACTTCTGAATTTGAGGAGCATGGTGAGTGGAACTGCGACCAACAGAAGAGCTTGGACTTGGATAATGTAGATTAGATGAACTGCCAGGAGCACTGTCATCAACACCTGAATCACCCCCATTCTCAAACTGCATGAACACACAAAATACAAAAGTGAATTAAAAGTAGACAATCTTGTAAGGCAACTTACCAACTGTTTAGCATTTTCCAAAGCCATAGTCAGTGTCTTGGGGTCAGTAGGAATAAATTCAGCTGGTGTTTGTGGTGTCGAAGGTTGTGGTTGTGTTGATGGTGGTTCTGGTTGCTCGCTACCTGAATTAGTTCGCATTTTCTTTGCTAGGGCTAGGGCTAGGGCTAGGGCTAGGGCTAGGGCTAGGGCTAGGGCTAGGGCTAGGGCTAGGGCTAGGGCTAGGGCTAGGGCTAGGGCTAGGGCTAGGGCTGGGGCTGGGGCTTTGAGCTGTGGCTGGGCATTCTCTTTAGGCTGAACCAGCGACTCCACGCCTAACACACTCATGTATGTTGGCTTTTTGCTTCTTGTTTGTACTCTACTCATACTTAGATTATTACTAACTAATTTGTACCTCTGCTATCATCTAGTTAAGTTTTAAATATCAATCGACGTTTCGGCAACTAGTGTGCCTTCTTCAGGAATGATTTTACAAAACTAAGATGGAGTGAGGTACATGAGGTGTTTTTATAGGGCCAGAGATGGGGGGTGGTTCAGTGATGAATAGATGAATACAGTTGTAAATTAAAGTGGGATGTAGTTAAATGTGATGAATGGGCATGACTGGGAGTGTTGATTCTTCATAGGTTGTATGCATCCAGATGGTTTTGACTTGCTGTTTAGTAGTGGGTGGGGCTACTTGCTTGAGTGACATCATCAGTTCCTTGCATATTGTTTGCACTTTGCAGTAATTGAGCTAATTGTTCAGTAGTGGGTGGGGCTGCTTGCTTGCATTGCAGAGAGTTTCATTAGCTGTTTAGTAGTGGGTGGGGCTACTTGCTTGAATGACATCATCAATTTCTTGCATACTGCTTGCACTTTGCAGTGATTGAGCTAATGGTTCAGCAGTGGGTGGGGCTGCTTGCTTGCATTGCAGAGGGTTTGATTTGCTGTTTAGTAGTGGGTGGGGCTACTTGTTTGAGTGACATCATCAGTTTCTTGCATATTGCTTGCACTTTGCAGCAATTGAGCTGATTATTCAGTAGTGGGGGTGGGGCTGCTTGCTTGCATTGCAGAGCACTGTTGAGTTTTGGTCTGGTAAAGGGTCTTCCCGAGTAGTATTGTGAATGCCAGCTGTCTAAAAGAAGGAGCAGTACATTTGTTAGACATAATTTGTTACTTTTAGCTGTTGCAGGACAGCTTCTACTCGTATCTGCTATTGAGTCCTTTAGGATACACAGTCTCTAAAGTGGATATCCAATGGCTTTCTCTTGAGGTGAGTTTGTCTTGTGTGGTTTTCTCTAGGATAGTGATTTTGATATCTCTTTCTATATTGTGGTTGGGTAGTGTTAGGAAGTGTTTGTATATTGGTAGGTTAGGTTTAGTTTTAGATGCAGCTCTATGGCCTGCTAGTCTAGTATTCATGCACCTTTGGGTTTGACCCACATATTGATTTCTTCTTGTGCATTTGGTGCATTCAAGAAGGTATATGACATTTTTGGTATTACAATTAGTATAAATGGGAGTGTAAAAGCTTCTGTTGTTGTGCGAGGAGGTAATTTTTTGTTTTCTGGACATAAGTTTACAACATTTGCAACCTGAATTGTTGCAGCCAGCTGAATGACCTTTCAGGTCAGCTGTAATGGCTATAGTGATGGGGGTGTCAGATTTAGGAGGCTCTGAGCAGTCTTTCAGTTTAGCTCTGACAAGGTGCGTCTGAGATTTCTTTTCCTTTTTAGACTCAGACAGGGTTTCGGTACATGCTCTGTTTCCTGGGGTTGGGGTGTCAGTATTGACTTTAGTTTTTTTACGTCCAAGTCTTCCGAGTATTCTACTACTAGGAAGGTGTCATATTCTTTTGTTTGTTTATTTGTTTGAGTTAGTGTATCTTGTCTGTTGTTGTGTGGTACAGAGTCAATAACTTGTTGAATGAGTTTGTTGGGATAACCTCTGTTTCTGAATTCTGTTCTTAATTTTTCTTGTATGGTCGTGTATATTTCGGGGTCTGAGCTTGCTCTAAGTAATCTAGTTAGTTCACCTTTTAGTACACTACGGAATGTTTGTCTAGGGTGAGCCGAGTTGTATTGTAGGTATTGAAATTTATTAGTCTTTTTGAAGAAGGGCTTTACATCTAAGATACTTTTATGATTGAATCTTTTCCCTTTGTATATGGTAATGTCTAGGAAGTCAATTTCTGTGCGAGAACTTTCATAAGTAAATTTAATTGTAGGGTGTGATTTGTTTAGGTATTCTGTGAACTTTTCAAGTTCAGATTGTGTTCCTGGCCACATGCATAAGATATCATCAATGTATCTTTTCCACAGTAGTGGGGTAATGTGGTAGTTATTTAGTAGTTTTTCTTCTAGTTCCGCCATAAATATATTGGCGTATGCAGGGGCCATTTTTGTTCCCATGGCTGTGCCTTGTATTTGGTGGAACATTAGGTCTGTGAATTGGAAGTGATTTTGTGTTAAGACTATTTTTAGCAGGTCTGACATTGTATTTGGTGGGATGGGTACATCTTTAGAATTGGGGTTCTTATAGTATAGTCTGTCTAGTACGGCTTTAATCCCTTCCTCATGTGGAATGTTGAGGTAAAGGGCTTTTACGTCTATTGTGACTAGTATACAGTTGGGTGGAATTACTAATGCTTCTAGTGTATTAATTAGGTCGCCACTGTCTCTGGTGTAAGACTTAATGTTAGAAACATGGGGTTGTAGGTGGTGATCTAGAAACTGAGAGATTTTTTCTGTAGGGCCTCCGCAGCCACTAACTATAGGTCTGACTGCTATTGGGTTTTTATGTATTTTTTTCAGAAAGTAAAGTTGTTGTGTACGAGGCATGTTGTTTTCGTTAAAACTTAAAAATTCTTTTGTGGTGTTGTCAATGATTCCTTTTTTGTACATGTGTTGTATGTATTTATTTATTGCTTTGGCTAGTGGTAGGGTAGGGTCGCTGTCTATTTTTTCATAGATTGACGAATCTGATAAGTGTTCTAAGCCATCTTCTATGTATTTTTGTTTATCTTCAACTACTATACCTGATCCCTTGTCAGCATTTTTAATAACTAAGGTGGGGTCTGAAGTTAGCGTTTTTAGTGCATGTATTTCCTCTTTGGCTAGGTTTTGTCTAAACATTTTTGGTGGTATATCTAATGCTTCCTTTTCTATTCTATCTAGGTATTGTTCTAGTTCTGCCGACCCTCTAGGTGGCATCCATGTACTCTTTTTTCTGAAAGGATGGATTATCCCTTGTGGCTCATTTCTGAAGAAGTGTTTGATTCTGTTGGATCTGTTAAAGTGAAGTAAAGCATTTTTAAGAGATTTGGTATTTGACTTTCTACTGGGTATGTATGACAGTCCTTTGTTTAACAGTTCATTTTGAGCTAGTGTAAGTGTTTTTGTGGATAAATTTGTTATATATTTGTTAGCATTGTCTATTCTTTTTACTTTATTGTTTATACTTCTTATTTGGTTCCTACTGTATATTTTACTGTTACTAAAATTGTAAGTTTTACGATAATTAAATTTCTTAATGGAACGAGCATTGCTACATGATGAATAATTGTTATCATGACCATGATGTGAGTTTGGATTTATATGTTCCTTGTGGGCTGCTGGGTAGGTAGCCTGTCCCGTGGCTGAAAATACTGCTGGTTCTGCCTGACCAGCGATGGATGCTGGCCTGGCAGAACACTTCCTCCTGGGCCTAGGAGCGATGGATGCTGCTGGCCCAGTGGGGTGCAGTGCTGGTTGTTGAAATGCAGCTGTGGAGGCTGCTGTATAGGTGGTTGGGGTCTTGTTAATAAGAGCTGGTTTAGGATGCTTTTCATTTCAGCCACCTCTTGCATCACATTGGTCATAGGGGGCTGGGTTGGTGGTACTATGCTAGGTTGGGCTGGTGGTCCTATGCTAGGTTGGGCTGGTGGTCCTATGTTAGGTTGGGCTGGTGGTACTATGCTAGATTGGACTGGTGGGAGGGCCACCTGTTTATTCCATGCATTGTTAATTGGGGGTCTCTTATAATTAGATTGTCTTTTGGGCTTTGGATTGTAATTCTTAGCCTGGTATGGCATACCTCTCCCTCGTGTTTGGTCTTGTCTTCTCTGGAAAGTCCTCTGGCGTCCTGTCTCTGGGTTGGTTAGGTGTTCCATCTTCTGTGTCTTTCTGGTTCTAAGTCTCTCTTCATGTTTTTCAATGTTTTCTTCTGTCTTTTTCATTAGTTCCAGATGTTCTTTTTTCTCATTGTCTTCTGCTTTCTCTAGTTCTTTTGTCATGGTGGCTTCTAGTGTCTTCAGGTTTTCTTCCAGTTTAGTTTTTACTTTTTTATAATGGTTCTTCAGTGCTTCAGAGAATTCGAATTCTGCCATTTCCTTAGTGCTTTTAAATTGGTCTTTTACATTGGTGTAGTCTGACAATAGAGCGTTGCACCTGACATTTATTCTGAGGCCCTTCGGGACCTTATCTTCTCTGATACATTGGTCAATGAAGGTGAGGTGGCTGTTGACTCTCGTTATGTTCGTTCTAGTCTTTTTATATTGCTGCCTGAGGGCAAGTAGTGACTTTTGATCTTCATCCAAAAGTATTTCTTCCATTTCTTCTTCTGTCATAAGTATATCATCTTCATGTGTTGGTTGATTTCTTTGTGAGGCGGACCTTTCGATCTTGGAGGTCGCTGCTGTCTGGGCTTGGGCTGGGGCTGGGGCTTTGAGCTGTGGCTGGGCATTCTCTTTAGGCTGAACCAGCGACTCCACGCCTAACACACTCATGTATGTTGGCTTTTTGCTTCTTGTTTGTACTCTACTCATACTTAGATTATTACTAACTAATTTGTACCTCTGCTATCATCTAGTTAAGTTTTAAATATCAATCGACGTTTCGGCAACTAGTGTGCCTTCTTCAGGAATGATTTTACAAAACTAAGATGGAGTGAGGTACATGAGGTGTTTTTATAGGGCCAGAGATGGGGGGTGGTTCAGTGATGAATAGATGAATACAGTTGTAAATTAAAGTGGGATGTAGTTAAATGTGATGAATGGGCATGACTGGGAGTGTTGATTCTTCATAGGTTGTATGCATCCAGATGGTTTTGACTTGCTGTTTAGTAGTGGGTGGGGCTACTTGCTTGAGTGACATCATCAGTTCCTTGCATATTGTTTGCACTTTGCAGTAATTGAGCTAATTGTTCAGTAGTGGGTGGGGCTGCTTGCTTGCATTGCAGAGAGTTTCATTAGCTGTTTAGTAGTGGGTGGGGCTACTTGCTTGAATGACATCATCAATTTCTTGCATACTGCTTGCACTTTGCAGTGATTGAGCTAATGGTTCAGCAGTGGGTGGGGCTGCTTGCTTGCATTGCAGAGGGTTTGATTTGCTGTTTAGTAGTGGGTGGGGCTACTTGTTTGAGTGACATCATCAGTTTCTTGCATATTGCTTGCACTTTGCAGCAATTGAGCTGATTATTCAGTAGTGGGGGTGGGGCTGCTTGCTTGCATTGCAGAGCACTGTTGAGTTTTGGTCTGGTAAAGGGTCTTCCCGAGTAGTATTGTGAATGCCAGCTGTCTAAAAGAAGGAGCAGTACATTTGTTAGACATAATTTGTTACTTTTAGCTGTTGCAGGACAGCTTCTACTCGTATCTGCTATTGAGTCCTTTAGGATACACAGTCTCTAAAGTGGATATCCAATGGCTTTCTCTTGAGGTGAGTTTGTCTTGTGTGGTTTTCTCTAGGATAGTGATTTTGATATCTCTTTCTATATTGTGGTTGGGTAGTGTTAGGAAGTGTTTGTATATTGGTAGGTTAGGTTTAGTTTTAGATGCAGCTCTATGGCCTGCTAGTCTAGTATTCATGCACCTTTGGGTTTGACCCACATATTGATTTCTTCTTGTGCATTTGGTGCATTCAAGAAGGTATATGACATTTTTGGTATTACAATTAGTATAAATGGGAGTGTAAAAGCTTCTGTTGTTGTGCGAGGAGGTAATTTTTTGTTTTCTGGACATAAGTTTACAACATTTGCAACCTGAATTGTTGCAGCCAGCTGAATGACCTTTCAGGTCAGCTGTAATGGCTATAGTGATGGGGGTGTCAGATTTAGGAGGCTCTGAGCAGTCTTTCAGTTTAGCTCTGACAAGGTGCTGTCTGAGATTTCTTTTCCTTTTTAGACTCAGACAGGGTTTCGGTACATGCTCTGTTTCCTGGGGTTGGGGTGTCAGTATTGACTTTAGTTTTTTTACGTCCAAGTCTTCCGAGTATTCTACTACTAGGAAGGTGTCATATTCTTTTGTTTGTTTATTTGTTTGAGTTAGTGTATCTTGTCTGTTGTTGTGTGGTACAGAGTCAATAACTTGTTGAATGAGTTTGTTGGGATAACCTCTGTTTCTGAATTCTGTTCTTAATTTTTCTTGTATGGTCGTGTATATTTCGGGGTCTGAGCTTGCTCTAAGTAATCTAGTTAGTTCACCTTTTAGTACACTACGGAATGTTTGTCTAGGGTGAGCCGAGTTGTATTGTAGGTATTGAAATTTATTAGTCTTTTTGAAGAAGGGCTTTACATCTAAGATACTTTTATGATTGAATCTTTTCCCTTTGTATATGGTAATGTCTAGGAAGTCAATTTCTGTGCGAGAACTTTCATAAGTAAATTTAATTGTAGGGTGTGATTTGTTTAGGTATTCTGTGAACTTTTCAAGTTCAGATTGTGTTCCTGGCCACATGCATAAGATATCATCAATGTATCTTTTCCACAGTAGTGGGGTAATGTGGTAGTTATTTAGTAGTTTTTCTTCTAGTTCCGCCATAAATATATTGGCGTATGCAGGGGCCATTTTTGTTCCCATGGCTGTGCCTTGTATTTGGTGGAACATTAGGTCTGTGAATTGGAAGTGATTTTGTGTTAAGACTATTTTTAGCAGGTCTGACATTGTATTTGGTGGGATGGGTACATCTTTAGAATTGGGGTTCTTATAGTATAGTCTGTCTAGTACGGCTTTAATCCCTTCCTCATGTGGAATGTTGAGGTAAAGGGCTTTTACGTCTATTGTGACTAGTATACAGTTGGGTGGAATTACTAATGCTTCTAGTGTATTAATTAGGTCGCCACTGTCTCTGGTGTAAGACTTAATGTTAGAAACATGGGGTTGTAGGTGGTGATCTAGAAACTGAGAGATTTTTTCTGTAGGGCCTCCGCAGCCACTAACTATAGGTCTGACTGCTATTGGGTTTTTATGTATTTTTTTCAGAAAGTAAAGTTGTTGTGTACGAGGCATGTTGTTTTCGTTAAAACTTAAAAATTCTTTTGTGGTGTTGTCAATGATTCCTTTTTTGTACATGTGTTGTATGTATTTATTTATTGCTTTGGCTAGTGGTAGGGTAGGGTCGCTGTCTATTTTTTCATAGATTGACGAATCTGATAAGTGTTCTAAGCCATCTTCTATGTATTTTTGTTTATCTTCAACTACTATACCTGATCCCTTGTCAGCATTTTTAATAACTAAGGTGGGGTCTGAAGTTAGCGTTTTTAGTGCATGTATTTCCTCTTTGGCTAGGTTTTGTCTAAACATTTTTGGTGGTATATCTAATGCTTCCTTTTCTATTCTATCTAGGTATTGTTCTAGTTCTGCCGACCCTCTAGGTGGCATCCATGTACTCTTTTTTCTGAAAGGATGGATTATCCCTTGTGGCTCATTTCTGAAGAAGTGTTTGATTCTGTTGGATCTGTTAAAGTGAAGTAAAGCATTTTTAAGAGATTTGGTATTTGACTTTCTACTGGGTATGTATGACAGTCCTTTGTTTAACAGTTCATTTTGAGCTAGTGTAAGTGTTTTTGTGGATAAATTTGTTATATATTTGTTAGCATTGTCTATTCTTTTTACTTTATTGTTTATACTTCTTATTTGGTTCCTACTGTATATTTTACTGTTACTAAAATTGTAAGTTTTACGATAATTAAATTTCTTAATGGAACGAGCATTGCTACATGATGAATAATTGTTATCATGACCATGATGTGAGTTTGGATTTATATGTTCCTTGTGGGCTGCTGGGTAGGTAGCCTGTCCCGTGGCTGAAAATACTGCTGGTTCTGCCTGACCAGCGATGGATGCTGGCCTGGCAGAACACTTCCTCCTGGGCCTAGGAGCGATGGATGCTGCTGGCCCAGTGGGGTGCAGTGCTGGTTGTTGAAATGCAGCTGTGGAGGCTGCTGTATAGGTGGTTGGGGTCTTGTTAATAAGAGCTGGTTTAGGATGCTTTTCATTTCAGCCACCTCTTGCATCACATTGGTCATAGGGGGCTGGGTTGGTGGTACTATGCTAGGTTGGGCTGGTGGTCCTATGCTAGGTTGGGCTGGTGGTCCTATGTTAGGTTGGGCTGGTGGTACTATGCTAGATTGGACTGGTGGGAGGGCTAGGGCTAGGGCTAGGGCTAGGGCTAGGGCTAGGGCTAGGGCTAGGGGTTAGGGCTAGGGCTAGGGCTAGGGCTAGGGCTAGG
>WLWD01005396.1_pt1 | contig 18232 bp, 17 predicted proteins | sample 6712731 | NCBI WGS metagenome assembly WLWD01 (sample SAMN12718690, study PRJNA576275) | sponge metagenome | isolation source: marine sponge | host: Mycale hentscheli | place: New Zealand: South Island, Marlborough, Capsize Point | collected 2014-11-01
TCTGAAAGCCACATCCCACTGAGATCGATAACTTCATCGGTTGGATTAAAAAACTCAACGAGGTCAGGCGTGGAGGTTGCATTGGTTTGCAGTTCGTTGATCCGCACTTTCCGTGCGTTCTCCTGCGCAGTGGGTTGGGGCGCAATGGTCAGGTCGAGTTCGGGGCCGAGGACAAAGTCAGAAGAATTGTTGAGGCCAATATTATGTCCTTGAATGGCGAGGACGTTGTGGCCCCCGGCGAGTCGATCGCGGTGTTGACTTATGTTGGTCGTGATCGGTGCGTAGTCGTTGCCTGCATTTGAAATCTGATCGAAGGCTGGTGGGGATCCGTTGACGCCTTCGGCGGTGACCCGTGTGCCGTTCAGATAGACGACATAGCTGTCGTCATAGTGCATGGTCAGTGTCAGTGTTTCTAGTCGATCGATCTCCTCCTGGGCTAGTTCAAATGGAATGCGGACGTAGAGGGAAAGATAGTTTCCTCTCATGTCATTGAGTCGCGTCGAGATGGGAGCAAGTTCAGAAGTGTTATTACTGTATCCATAGCCGCTTGGCCCGCTCAACCAATCACTATTGGGCGTGAATTCTGGTTGAGTCCACGAAGTGTCGCCATTGGATGGTTCCTTGGTTCCTTTAAAATAGCGTCCGGGCGTGCCTTTCTTTATCAAGTTTCGCGTCATGCCGAGGGAGCTGTTGTCCATTAACTCTGGTCCACCGGGTGTCCCATGGCGTGTGCGGCTTGCTCCCCAATTGCGCGCTGAATTTGGGTCGCCATCTCGGTCTATGTAGACCAAAGAGTGGCCGGTGCCATCTGGAGCCGCAGGCCAATCGCCTGTGCTTCCGTAACGAATGCTGAAGACGGTTTGATCCAGGGCGTCCTTGAGACGGAGGGTTTCGCCAGAATTACTCAGGGAGCCAGTGTAGCCTGAATAGGTTGATCTGAGATTGGCAAGGTTGGGAAAGGCTTCGGGGTCTTTCAGCAGCAGAAGATAACTTTTGGCGGGAAGTGTTGCGTTGGCGGGAAATGCAAAAGTGATCCCTCGATCAAAGTGATAGCCCTCAAGTTGGACCGTGTCCGTGCCTGAATTATAGAGTTCGATGTATTCTCCTTTTTCTGATTCATCGGATTCAGAAAACGGCAGCGGGTGATACATGATCTCAGAGAGAATCACATCGGCCGAAACGATCGAAGGACTGATGATCAGTGCACCTGTGAGGATCCAAAGAGGGAGAAATGAGGGGAAAGGGGCATTCAAGTAGCCATGCTGTTGCTCACGCATAAATGTCAGACGGTTGGGAGTCGAAACTTAGTTATCTATTTGAAACTAGCACTTCTGAAAATAGCATTTCATATTCCAGATTTGGAGTTATTCCTGACTTTCCCAGAGAGCCAATGCGACGGCCAGCGTCATAATGATCGCGCCCAGAAAGCGTGTGAGGAGCACTTTTGTATTTTGGTGCTTCTCGGCAGACCGAAAACGGTGGCCGATCCACCAGACAAGTAGGACGGACCAGAGACCGCGAGAAGTGTAAACAACGTTCACTCCAGTCGCATTGTCAAAGTTGACGACTGAAATCGCAACGAGAATCCCTTGCAATGCAATAATTCCAGCGCCGATTCCAAGTGCTCGCATGCCTTGGCGATCGGCGTCTCTTAATGGGTGCTCAGCGAGTCTGAGAAAAAAGCTCGATAGGGTCGCGATCAAAAGAAATGTCATACCCATAAATCCTTTTGAACCGTAATCCGGAGCCCAGGCCTGAATAGCCGCATCACAAAACCCAAAACAGGCAGAGCTTAAAATGGTCAAGACGATGGGAATGGATACTCCCTTGAGCTTGGTTTGATCGCTCTTACCTAAGATGTAGATCCCGGCGGCTGCGAGGAGGGCTGCGATCCACATTCCAGGTGCGATTGCTTTGCCGAAGAAACATGAGGCTCCGATTGCGACGAAAACGGCCTTGGTGCCCATGGCTGGGACGACGATGGACATATCTCCTCGCCGGATCGCCGCAAAAGTAAACCAGTGGCCCATAAAGAATAACAGGGAACACAGGATAGGTTGATAGAAGAGATGCCAGGGTGTGGGAGCCGATTCAACGAAGAGTAAAGGGACGAAGACCAGAGCCATAGCCCAACTCGTAACTGCGAATGTGTGAATGACCGTGATGCCATGCTCGAAGGCTTCCTTGAAGAACAGGCTCCCGTACGAGTACATCAGGGCGGCCACGATTGGAAGGGCCATGTAGAGCGGGATGGACATCAATCGATGATGAGGGATGGTGTGAGTGTTGTCGGTCTGACAGGGAGCGAGAGTCCGGAGTCAAACACACAACCTTGCCTCGCTGAGCTTTTGCTCATTTCTCCGATTGTCTAGGGGAAGAGGGCGGGTGAGCAAATTCTGTTGGCCAGGCTTTGATAACGGCATTGACGAGGGTTGCCAGGGGAATGGCAAAGAAGACTCCCCAGAATCCCCATAGCCCTCCAAAAATGAGGATGGCGACAATGACGGCAACCGGGTGAAGGCTGGTTACTTCAAAGAAAATTGGGGCCAGACATTGCCCGTCGAGGTTTGGATATCCGTGCTAGGCTATAGTACCCAAAACAACATGGATCGTGTGGGTGCCATCCAAAGTGATAAAAGCGACCAAGGAGATGGGAATATACATGATGGCTGCTCCAAGGTAGGGCACCATGACTGAGAGGCCTACGAAGAGCGAGAGCAGCAGGGCCGAGTTGAGGCCAAGGATGTTGAACGTGATATGGGTAACGGACCAGACGAGAATAATTTCCCAGAATTTTCCCCGAATATAGTTAATCGTTTGGATATTGACGTCGTGCCAGATTTGAGTCGCCAGTGAGCGATCCGGGGGAAGAAACTGGATTAGCCAGCCGATGATTCTTTCTTTATCTTTTAAGAGAAAAAACACGAGAACGGGAACGAGGACCAAGTAGACGATCCAGACGACAAGGTTCTTAAAGGAATTGATAGACGTTGCGACGACGGTGCGTCCAAGATTGGTAATTTCATCCTCCAAGGTCTTGGTCAACCGCTGAACTTCAAGGAAGTCACTGCCGGTTTCGGCGGGCCGAGGAGGGCCGGCGGTTGGGTTCATTAGCGGTAGTGGTACAGCGTTAGATATTGTCGTCGTTGCAGCAGGGGTGTTCGTGATCGTCACTTGTGACGTAGCCTGTTCGACCCCATTCGTATCCCCGACGCTGGGGGTTGCTCCCTCTGGGGCTGCTTCTGCGAAAAGGTCTGGAAAATTGGCTTTTCTGAATTCGTAGTATTGAATCTGTGCTTCCTCCAATCCCGTTGAGGCTGCACGAACGATCTTGGGTACATCTTGAAGGACGAAACTCTGGAGTTGGTTGACAACGGAAGGAACGAGTCCAAATGATAGGAGCAGAATGCTCATCAAGAATCCGATGAACACGATAATCACCGCGAGAAGCCGAGGAATGTTTCTACGCTGAAAGCGAAGGACGATTCCATCCAAGAGATAGGCAATCACCAGGGCCGCGAAAAAGGGGGCAAGCATGTCCCCGAAGAAGAAGATCACCACGATCGCCGTGAGCAAGAGCACCCCGAGCAGGGCCACTTGTGGATTGGCTAGCTGCCGGCTAAACCATCGTTTGATCGCTTCCATTCTTGATCTATTCTACTTGCACCGTTTATGCGTCCAAATCTTGGGAGAGTGGAGGTGCAGGAATCATTCTGCATCACAGCCCTGAACCACAGTTAGCGTTGATTTCGGGCAATCGCAAATGAAACTCTTAGGAAATTTCGCCGCCGTGTTGCCACTTGCAAGAATTGGCTAGTTTTCAGGTGTCGAAACATTGGGGCTGCCGAGTCCGAGCCGACTGCGAAGCTGGGCAGCAAGTTGTGGGCTAAGCCTCCCCTTGCCGGTCAACGTTCGATCCAGAACGAGTTGATACATTTGGTCAAAGGGAAGGAGTCCAATACGTTCGGTCTGACCTCGAATGCGACCGTGATAATGTTTCCAGGTGCCTTCAGCAAGGTTGTAAAGTCCGAGTGCGCGATCCTCTTGGCCGAGCGCCAGATTGAAGAGATGGTTTGCTAGCAGGCCCTCGATGATCGCCCGCATTTCGTCGCTATGTGCTCGTCCCATCTGGGCTTCGGTTCGACTGACGGCGAACTGGTCGAGGCTCTGCGAGGTGTCGGGATCGGCCGGAAAACGTTCCTTGAGTTCCTGAAACCAGCGGGCCGAGTCTTCAAGGTGGTTGTGAGTATAAAGGAGATAGACTGCGTCCTTAAGGAAATTTGTGTAGGCTCGGTCAATGGTTGAGTAGTAGTTCGGATCTTCCTCTTCCTCCCGAACGGTTTGGAAGTGTTCGTTTAATCTGCCGACTAATTCGAGATTGGGACCGTATTCCAGTTTTCGATCGGCGAAGTTTTCGATCAGCCGTCCTCGTCTGAATGCGAGAACGAGTGATTGCCAGATCGCTCGACGGAGAAAATTAAGCCGTCCCTGCTCGCAGCGTTGGAGTCCAAGGTGTGCCCAGTAGATCGCATGGGTCTCAGGCATTCTCCAATCGAGGGGGCCATATTTGATATCGACATCGACCATGACATCAATATCGAGCCGATGTTCGGTTTGTAGGCGTTCGACAAGGGCTTTGTTTTCTGGGGTCGACTGTTCTTGAATGGTGCTCAGGTCTGGGTTGCGGCCGAGGATTTGCACCATTTTTGTTGCCCAGGCCTCTTTGTAGTAGCGGTGGTTTTGGTCGAGTGTGCCGCCAATCTTATCCTGAAAAAAACGGGCTAGCTCACGATAGATTTCGGCTTCAGTTGGATTGTAGGTCAGACCATCGTTCCGCAGGAGTTCGATGCCGCTCATGACCCAAAGCCAACGCTCATGGGGATCTTGAAGCTGGGTCGAAATGTTGTAAACCATGTTCCAGGCTTGCTGATTCCAAACGGCATGAAATGTGGGCTGTAACTTAGTGATCCAGCCAGCGATGGATAACATCTCAAAGTAGCGGCCCTTTTCCTGATGATCCGCAGCTCGCATCCAGAGGTAGTTGGCGATCAAACCGCGGAACCCACCGAGTGCGACTGTGGTGAAGGCGAGAAGGGGGGGAGCGTTCTCAAGAGGTTCCAAACGGGTGATGCGGAGATCGGAGCGCATCCGATTGAGCGACTGCGGACTGAAGTGTTGCCCCAAAGATGCCAAAGCCATCGCTAGCAGAACGATGATTCGAAATGTGCGTTTGCCGGTCATCCGTTTTTGCCCGAGCCGGCGAGTTCGTTTCTATGAAGGAGGTACATCCCTGTTCCCGCGATAGGGAACCCCATGAGAATGCCCAGTTTGAGGAATACGGCCAGGAGTTGATCAATGGGGATGCTCCGTCCGGCAGCAAGAGCTTCTATTGGGGAAATGGCTTTGACTGATTCGACCACTTCGAGAATGGCTGCGAATGTGGGGACTAGCAACCAATCAAGATGTGTCCAAGTTGCTTCACCGGTTTCTTCATCGATGGCGGAAATCGTTCCTTCAGCGACGATGGAACTAAACAGATTGCTTGAGAATACCATGGTGAGTAGGGCAAAGACAAAGAATGAGGCGACAGGGAACGAAAGAATGCTCGCCGCTGATAGGCCAAGCGCCGCTAGAAGGCTGAGCCAGAGGAGAATCACAGCAAGAGCTCGAGCAAAATTCACCAAGAACGAACCGTCAGGAAATAGGACTTCCAAGTCTTCTTCAACGGGGAATATCAAACTGGCCTCCGTGTAGTTGCGGCACTCGACGTGCAAAATGCCGTCCGGGCTGATAAGGCCGGATGGTACTGAGACCTCATGGAATCCGACTGGGCTCAGATCCAGCTCTTGACGCCAAAACATTCCTGTATTGGGATCGCCGACAATCCACAAAGTGGGATAATTCCCGGAGCGAGATGCTTGAGCCGCGTAGAACTTCACTCTTAAGTGCAGCGGCTTATCTTTCACGAGGCGGTGACGCCAACTGAAGTCAATTTTCCACTGGCGCAGATGATTTGGTTTCACAATTTGGTTCACTGCCCAGACCTCCTCTTTCACTTTTTCGCGAACGTATTCTCGATCGAGATCGGCGACGCCGTCTCTCGTGAGTCGTTCCTGAAAAATGCGCTCCACATCGGCGCTGAGGTCGGGCGGAGGTTCCTTCAGGCCGCCTCGAGCCACGAGGACCTTTTGTTTTAATAGGGCTCGTTCTGAGTCGGAAAGATCTCCTGATTCGGAGTAGAGGATTCCGAGCACAAGACTGCCGCAGACCAGGAGCAGTCCTGCATTGAGTGTTGTAATGCCGAGCCATTTGCCCAGCCATATCTGCCACCGAGCGATCGGTTTAACCGCGATCATCTGCATCTGGCACTCCTGGATTTCCTTTGCCAGAGATCCACACGCTAGCCAGACAGTGGCCAATCCCAGGAGAAAAATGATCAGGCTTAGTGAGTAGGACAGCACGACCTGGGTTAACATTTCGGCCGTTCCGTTGTGTTTAATGAGGTAAGGCAGCGCAATCAACACACCGGCGAGGAGGGGGAGAATCAAGCCCATCAGGCGAAACTTGAACGCCGAATGAATCGTGAGCCTCGCAATAGCTAGGACGCGAGCGACTCCGGGATATCGATTGGCGTACGGTTTTCTCATGAGAGTTCCCGGTCTTCAAATAGGAGGAGAGCCAGGCCGAGAGAGAAGATGAGGCTGGTAGCGACGTATTGACTTACCCGGGCAACGTAAGTCCAGGGAATGGACTTGGCCTCAGCCAGAGCGTCTGCCATCCAGAAGAGTTGCCAATTCGGCAGCACAGCGTAAATCACTTTTGCCCACAAGACTCCTTCGGCAGCCGATCGACCGAAAAGAAAATCAGACATGAGGCCTAATAGGAAAATACCGCTGCAAATCACGAGTGTTGGAATGAGTTCGAACCGAGTTGTGCACGCCAATGCAATGGCCGCTAAAATCCAGAGGGCAAATAAGATCAAGGTGATCGCCGGGATCAGTCTCCAGTCCACCAATTCTCCGAAAGATTGAGAGTGGCCTTCTTTGTTCACGTAGTTAATCGCAATGAAGGCCAGCGTGGTCGTGATGAGCAGAGCGATTACGGTTTGCCCGACAAAGGGCCGTCCCATAAAGAAGTTGGCGATCATGCCGTATAGACTGGCCAGAACGATGGCTCCCATAAAGTTCCCACGCGATGATCGGGATAGCCGTAGGGTCGAAACCCATCGGCTGGCGAGAGAGGCCGCGAGCGCGCACACGGAAGTGTGGTATGTGATGGCAGCGGCGAGTCCGAGGTATTTAGCGATGAGGAATTGGACTCGGCCGATTGGTTTTGAGAGTACTGACAAGGCTGTGCCAGAGCGGATTTCTTCGGCTACAGAGGCCGTTGATCCAATGATGGCACCGAAAATTCCGGATAGAAAAAGCGTCGCGAGCACGCTGTCTTTGACCAATTTCGTTTCTTCGCCGAGGCCGAAGTAGTAGATGCTAGAGAGCACCATCATGAACGTGACCGAGCTAACCAACAGAATCAAATAGATGGGTTGGCGAACCAACTCCAAAAATGCATTCATGGCTATGCTAAAAAAAGATCTCATTCGATATGGCATCCAGTGACGACCGGCGATCAGTAAAGGCGCTCTGATGTCGAGGCTCAAGGCATTTTCGAGGCAGTAACTGTGCCAAAAAAGGGACTACTGGCAGAACGTTCTATGATAGACCGCTCCATACCAAGGCGTTCGAATTCAAGTGGCCTTGAAAAGACGAGGGAGGACCCATGGTTGGGGGGAGGTTCATTGATGCGGCGTGTGTTTTTTCGGGCATGGTCTTTTTTATGGTCGCTAATTCGTATTTTGAGGGTTTCAAATAACCAACTCGAAGATTAGAGGTAGTGGGGTTCAAGGAATGTGGTTCTTCAAGAAAAAGCCATTAGATGTGATCGAGACTGTCTTCTGCGATCATATATCTGCCCGTGCCCGGTGTATGTTTGCCGATGCGGGTTACGAATTTGCGTCGACTCCTCGGGAGGCGAGTCTCATTTGGTTGCGGACCAAGTTTCGTCAGTACTTTGATACTCTGTCGGAAGGGCAGCTGATCAATCATTTGCCCAATCAAAGAGAGCTGGTTGAAAAAGGGGATCTGACAAAGAATATTCAATCCTACTACGCGGCGCATCCGGAAGCGGTGAAAGAGGTGGAGCCCTTTCATCCCGAGTCCTACCGGCTCTACGTGAATGGGGAGCGAAAACAGTTTTTTTCACAGCTATCGCACGAGAAAAGCCCAGGGAATATCTGGATTTTGAAGCCGACTAATCTATCCAAGGGGCGAGGAATAGAGATCTTCTCAGACCCTGTGGAAATATGGCATCGATTCCGGTCCGCTGAGGCTTCCGATCGTGAGAAATATGTGATTCAACGCTACATTTCGAATCCTCTATTACTGGACGGTAAGAAGTCCGAGATAAGAATGTATTGGCTCATTGCGAGCTTGGATCCGTTCTTGGTTCTCCTTTATCCCGAGGGAACGGTGCGTCTGAATACGCTTCCTTACACTCTAGATCAACTCGACAACCCGCTAATCCATGTCACGAACGCCTACCAGCAGAAGAGTCATCCGGACTACGATCCCGATGCTGTGTTAAAGTGGACTTTTGCAGCTTTGGGAGAGTTCTTGGCAGAGAAGGAAGGGGAGGCAGATGCGGGGTTCGTCGGAAAGCGTCTTGTCGAGACGGTTAAAGGGCATCTACAAGTAGTGTCTCGGGGTGCTTACTCGAATCTAATTCAGGGAACGAAACCGGAAGGTTGTTTTGGGGTGTATGGTGTGGATATGATCGTCGACGATACGTTGAAAGTCTGGCTAACAGAGATCCAAAAGGGACCTGGCCTGAGTTATTCGAACCCCGTCAAGAAGCGATTGATTCCCCCAATGTTTAACGAAGCAGTTCAGATCATGTTTGAGGTAAGGCGACGGAAGCTGCGCGGCGAATCCCTCTTGAAACTTGATGCCATGCAGCGGTTTGAGTGGGTCATTAACGAAGCGTCCTAGGCTTGGCGCTCGTTGCTGTCGACGCGGAACTATTCGGAAAACAGGGCTGCTGCGAATTCTTTCGCCCGGAACGGTTGAAGGTCATCAGCCTGCTCACCAACCCCCACGTATTTCACTGGAATCTTCAATTCCTGTTGGATGGAAACAATCATTCCTCCGCGGCTGGTTCCATCCAATTTTGTGATCACGAGTCCTGTTAATGGAACGGCTTTGTTGAATTCACGGGCTTGAGTCAAAGCGTTCATTCCCGTCGTGGCATCGAGAACGAGTAGAACTTCGTGGGGTGCGTTAGAGAGTTTTTTGCCAACCACGCGGTGAAGTTTTTCCAACTCTTTCATGAGGTTGTGCTTCGTGTGGAGACGTCCGGCGGTATCGATCAACAAGTAATCACATCCTTTTGCGCTGGCTGCGGTGACGGCATCGTGCGCCACGGAAGCCGGATCAGAACCGTAGGCACCGGCGGTGACGGGGATGTCGATGCGTTCACTCCATAGCTTCAATTGATCAATGGCCGCAGCTCGGAAGGTATCACAGGCCGCCATCCAAGGTTTCGAACCGTTTTGCTTGAGTTGGTTGGCAAGCTTTGCACAGGTGGTTGTTTGTTCCCGTTCCGTTTAGCTACTAAGAAACGACTGTAATGGAGTCGGGTTCTTTATGTAGATCTGTGTTTTGTTCGCTTAGGGCGTTTTCCACCTCCTGGGCTGCAATTCCAAAGATATCGACACGGTCGCGACCTTGCGTTTCGTAGGCCTTCTTCGTAACTCCCAGAATCCGTTGGGTCATCGTGAGGCCCAGATCGGCTCCTAGCAAAGCGGCTTCGAGATCATCGGAACCCTCTTTCGTCAGTTTCGGTGAGAGGGTGACGATTCGCTTGATCTCGTGGGCGAGCGTGCTTTGAGTCTTTTTTAGCCCGTCTTTGAGTTTTTGGAATAGTCCCATGAGATGATCTTTCTTTGCTTGCTCTGTATCGCAGCTCCTACTCTGGTTTAGCGCTGCGTGCAGGGCGCATCAGATCTTGTTTGATGCGGTCCAGAATGCCGTTGACAAACCGACCGCTATCTTCCGTTGAGAATCGCTTTGATATATCAACGGCCTCGTTGATGCTCACCACGGGAGGGATGTCGTCTCGGTGCAGCATCTCGTAAATTGCCAGCCGTAAGACGTTTCGGTCCACAACGGCCATGCGGCTGATGTCCCAGTTTCGGGCGTGTTTCTTAATGACGCCATCAAGATCATCCCGCGACCCAAGAACGCCCGTGATCAAGGGATCCGCAAAGAGTCTTACAGCCGATTCCTCCGTGGTGGGGCCATCGAGAACTTGCTCGGGGCCACCATCGGGTGTTTGAGACGTCTCCGTCTCGGGCGGTGCTGGAGTCTGCGAAGCCCAGAATCGATCAAGGGCATCATCTAGATTCGCAGGTGGATTGATGTCGTGCTGAAACAAAAACTGAATCGTTTTTTCTCTGGCTTCCCGGCGTGGGCGCATTCGTTCCTTTGGTAGGCGGTTGGACGAAAACAGCTTCTGGAGACTTCCTGTCGACTTTTTAAGGCCGGGGGGAGTGCTCCAAGCTGTTAGGCTTTCGTCTTAGGTTGAGACCTTCTTGCTTAGTATTGAGGGACGTCAGGATCGATTTCTTCTGACCAGGCCAAAATACCTCCCTTGACACTCTTCACGTATTTGAATCCCTGCTCACTCAAGAAGTCTAAGGCCTTCATGGATCGAACGCCGCTCTTACAATGAACGTAGTAGGATTGATTGGGATCCAGCTCGGTAAACCGTTGAGGCAGCACGCTGAGAGGGATCTGGGGAACACCCTCCACACGGGCAATCTCAAGCTCATCTGGCTCTCGAACATCGATCACTTTGATGTTCAGGGAAGGATCGTCTAGGGCCTTCTTCATATCCTCAACAGAAACCTCGTTGGCACCGGAGTCGTCGCTCTCCGTTTCCAAGGGGACACCACAGAATTGTTCGTAGTCTATCAATTCTGTGACTGTGGGATTATCACCACAAACGGGGCACTTTGGATCGCGGCGCAACTTAAGCTCACGAAATTTCATGTCCAGCGCGCTATAGAGCATCAGACGCCCGATAAGCGGTGAGCCTTGCCCAAGCGCTAGTTTGATGATTTCTGTTGCTTGGATGCAACCGATGATTCCTGGGAGGATTCCGAGAACGCCCCCTTCGGCGCAACTGGGCACCATACCTGGAGGAGGAGGTTCGGGGTAGAGGCATCGATAACAAGGACCCCCTTGCTCTGGCGCAAAGACGCTGGCTTGGCCTTCAAAACGGAAGATCGAACCATAGACGTTGGGCTTCTTCAAAAGCACACAAGCGTCGTTTGTAAGGTAGCGGGTGGGGAAATTGTCTGTGCCATCAACGACGATATCGTATTTGGCGACGATATCCATGGCGTTCTCACTCGTGAGTGCCACGTTGTGAAGTTCAATCTCAACGCCTGGATTGATCCGGTTTAGCGTTTCCTTGGCGGATTCACTTTTGGGTTTCCCAACATCCTCGGTGCCATGGAGGATTTGCCGTTGGAGGTTTGAGAAGTCCACCACGTCAAAATCAACCAAACCGAGCTTGCCGATCCCGGCTGCGGCAAGATACATCGCAATCGGAGAGCCGAGTCCTCCCGCTCCGATACATAGAACGGATGTAGAACAAATTTTCTTTTGGCCCTCGACACCAACTTCGGGCAGGATCAGATGTCGTGAATATCGGCGGATCTGGTCGTTTGATAGTTCCATAGTTACCAAGTCAATTAGGGGGCTGATGCTAGTGCTGCCTTCGAGGAAATCAAGCTAGCAACGCAAGTTTTCGAAGATGGACGCTGTGCTTCATGCTGCTTCGGTGGCGGTATCCGAGCAAATTCAATCAATTCCTAACCTGGCGATCGTTCTCGGAAGCGGTTTTCAAGCCGTCTTGGAATCCGTGGAGGTCGAGGCTCGAATCCCATTTGCGGAGTTGCCCGGTTTCGAAACTCCCTCCGTTCCCGGACACGAAGATGCAGCGTTGCTCGTGACCTCACTCGGTGGGGAACGCGTGATGCTTGTGTCGGGGCGAATTCATTTTTATGAGGGGTTTTCGATGGAATCGGTCACATTGCCGGTTCGAAACTTTGCGCGATTGGTGTGGGGAAGGAAATTCTTCTCACCAATGCGGCCGGTGCGATCCGATCTGGAATGGCCGTAGGAGATCTGATGGTGGTGGAGGACCACATTAATTTTACGGGGGAGAATCCGCTTCGTGGTCCACTAAGCGGCGGAGGGGCAGGTTTTGTGGATCTGTGTGGTTTGTATAGTAGTCGGTTCAATCAGATTCTGAAGGATTGTGCCCAAAAGCAGGGGTTTCAATGTCATCAGGGAGTCTACGTTGGCGTTTCGGGGCCGTGCTTCGAAACGCCAGCTGAAATCCGGATGTTTGAGCGTTTGGGAGGCGACGCGGTTGGGATGAGTACGGTGGCCGAAGCCATCGCAGCTCGCCAAGCAGGGCTAGAGGTTGGGGCGCTGTCGTTTCTAACCAACTTAGCGGCGGGGAAGTCGGAGGCGGAGATTAAGCACTCAGATGTGCTCAGTGGTCTACAAGTTGCAGGACGTGGCTTAGCAGCAGTGTTGGAAGATTTTTGTCGCTTGGAAGCGACGGGGTCTGATCCTAGCCCTTAATTCTGCTTGAGTCGTTTGGTTTCTGGCGGAAGGATGTTGAGGCGGAAGGGATCGGGCTCTGCCCGCTACCGTTCGCTGGAGGAATCCGACTGGCGGATTGAAGGTTCTTGAGCGCATGCAAATCGAAAGTCTAAAACTATTCTGTGATCTGAGTGAGACGGAGAGTTTTACGAAGACGGCCCAGATCAATCAGATCACTCAGTCGGCTGTGAGTCAGCAAATGGGCTCGCTCGAACGCCACTTTAAGGCCTTACTAATTGAACGGAGTAAGAAACGCTTTCGGCTGACGCAGGAGGGGCGAATGCTGTATGATTACAGTAAGCAGATCATTCAGACCTACGACTCCCTGAATTGTCGCCTCCAGGAGATTAAAGAGATTGTTTCTGGAACGATTCGTTTGTCCACGATTTACAGTGTGGGACTGCACGAACTTCCCCCCTACATCAAGGCCTATCTCAAACAGCATCCAACCGTGAACGTTCACGTCGAGTACCGGCGATCCAATCAGGTCTATGAAGATGTGCTGGGGAATGTGGTGGATTTGGGATTGGTTGCCTACCCCTCAAAAGAGACCCGAGTGTCGGCAGAATCGATTTGCAACGACCGACTCGTTCTGATCTGTCATCCAGATCGCGTGAAAACGGGGAAGAAACAGGTTCATTTGAAAGAAATCGATGGCGAACGCTTTGTCGGATTCGAACCGGATATTCCGACACGGAAAGGCATTGATCGTATCCTTAAAGATCATGGAGTGGAGGTTTCGGTCGTGATGGAGTTCGATAATATCGAAACGGTTAAGCGTGCGGTTGAAATAAACGCTGGCGTCTCCATCGTGCCGCAGAGTACGGTTGCCCAAGAGGTGGGAATGAAGACACTTGTCCAGTTGGAGATCGCGGACGGCACGTTTTATCGTCCCTTGGCTGTGATCTACCGAAAAAACAAGGTTCTTTCACCTGCTATGAAGCAGTTTGTTGAAATACTGAAATCTGTTTAGACTTTTGAATTAGTTAAGGTAACGGGTGAGTGAGAGTTTGATGAAAGTTGGGATTGTAGGTGCGTCGGGTTATTCGGGCGAAGAGTTGGTGGGTTTGTTGTTGAGACACCCGCATGTCGAGATTGGCTTTGTCACATCACGTCAATATGCGGGGCAATCCCTAGCATCCGTTTTTCCCCGTTTTGCCGTTTATCCTGGTGCGGAGAAGATACGATTTAGTGAGCCTGATCCGGTGAAAATGGCCGAGGAAGCCGAGATTGCACTGCTCGCGCTCCCCCATGGTGTCGCCTCGGAGTACGCCTTGCCTCTGCTCGCCAAAGGTATGCGGGTCATTGATCTCAGTGCCGACTTCCGCTTGGACGATCCGGCAGTTTACAAAGAATTCTATGTGCCGATCATCCGGCGACCGAATGCTGAAGGAGGCCGTCTATGGATTACTGAGGGTGTACGGTCGCGATCAAGAGGCCACGTTTGGTGCGAGCCCGGTTGCTATCCGACCAGTGTTGTTGATTCCTTGTCTCCCTCTCATTCGTGCTGAATTGATTCAGCCAACAAGCATCATCGCCGATTCGTTGAGCGGGCCTAGCGGGGCGGGGCGAAAAGTTGAGCTTCCGTACCTTTATGTTGAATGCAACGAGAGCGTCAGGCCCTACGGAATTCCTAAGCACAGGCATCTCTCAGAGATCGAACAAGAACTGTCTAAGGCAGCCGGGCAGGCTCTTCGGATTCAGTTCTCTCCGCATTTGATTCCAGCGAATCGAGGGATTCTGACAACGCTCTACCTTGCGCCCAGTGTGGCCCTATCCAGCGATGCCGATGTGGCGGCCTTTGATCAAAGGCTGCAGGAAGTGTATGCGGCGGCCTACGGAGCTGAGACTTTTGTTCGCGTGCTGGGCAATCAGGCGTTTCCGGATACGAAACATGTGCTCGGGAGCAACGTAGTTGAGATGTCCTGGCGGGTTGACCCGCGAACGGGGCGTCTGATCGTGATGAGTGCGGAGGATAACCTGGTGAAAGGGGCCAGTGGGCAAGCGATTCAAAGCCTCAATATTATGGCTGGCTTTCCAGAGATTTCCGGCTTGCTTTAGAGGCCCTGCACTCTGCTCTGCGTCGTCGATTGAAACATTTCAAGATTGAACCATTGAATTCAACACATCCTTTATCATGAGAATGCAAATACGTGAGGCAAAGGCACTCGGCGATTGGACTTTCGCTTGTGGCCTGGGTGTCGCTCTGGCGTCTTACCTCGTCACTCCCTGTCTGGCTGAATCCTGGAATGTGGATCAGGAGATTGCCGCAATTCAGGCTGTCGGTTCCGAAGGGACAGGAAACGAACGCGCTCGCGAGGCGGTTCGCCATTTGGAGGAGGCCGATGCGTCCGTCTTGTTGAAACTCTTGGGGGCTATGGATGGTTCCAACGGTTTGGCGCTGAATTGGTTGAGGGCCACGGCAGCCGTTGTCGTGGATCGAGAGATGGCGGTTGGAAATGAACTTCCTATCGCGGCCTTGGGGGAATTCTTGCTCGACGTTCGACATCATCCTCGCGCCCGGCGTTATGCTTACGAGCTGCTCGCCCGCCTTGCACCCGAAGCAACGGAAGGTCTGTTGCCGGGCATGCTGAATGATCCAAGCGTGGAATTGCGGCGAGATGCTGTTCAGCAGTTGATCCAGCAGGCGGTAGCCATGGAGTCAGATGGAAAAACCGCCGGCGCGGGCTTGTTGTTTCAACAGGCTTTGAGGGCGGCTCGCGATGTCGATCAAATTGATATCGTGGCGGATTCGCTTCGCCGATCAGGGCGCACGGTGGACCTAGCGGAGCACTTTGGATTTGTCATGAACTGGAAAGTGGTGGGGCCATTTTCCAGTCCTGTGAGACGGGGTTTTGAAATGGTTTTCCCACCCGAGGAGGGAGTGGATTTGGCGGCGACCTATCCGGGGAAAGATGGGGAGCTCGTATGGCGCGATATGGTGACGGCGGATGCATACGGAATGTTGGATATCAATCAAGCATACGGGCCTCTCAAGGAAGTGACCGCCTACGCGTATTCCGAGTTCGAGAGCCCGGAGGCGCGCCCAGTGGAAATCCGGATTGGATGCAAGAACGCTTATAAACTGTGGCTTAACGGGGAGTATCTCTTCGGAATGAATGAGTATCATCGAGGGATGCGAATCGACCAATATAGCATCAAGACGTCTTTACGCGCCGGTTCCAATACCTTGCTGATGAAAGTCTGTCAGAATGAACAGATGGAAGAATGGACGGTTGAGTGGCAGTTCCAGCTCCGTGTGTGTGATGCCACGGGCACAGCCATCCTGGCCGCCAATCGGCCTGCGGCTCCAAAACCGGAGCCAGCTCGCTGAAGGGCTCGGAATCGATTCATAAAGAAAAACCACTAGCATCCCATAGGCAGTCTTGAGTGGGCAAAAACCTTCGTTAACTCAAGGAATTTTCAGAGTCCTTGAGTTTGGAGATCTAGACTTTTTCTCTGAGCCGCCTTGGGTAGTGCCTTATTATCGATTGGCTCTCATATGCTGTCCCATAGGATTCTCTAAAAACCGGCAAAATAGGCCTGTTCGGGTCTGGCAAGATGCCGAAAGTGGCCCCCTGCTGTCCCACAGAGTTGCTGCAAGTATCCAAGCAAATCCATTCGCTTCCAAAGTGAGGTGCGAGTGATCGCGTATAGCCGAATGAAGCTATGAGTCCATTGGCTGAGTCGGCTGATAAAGCGCAACAAGACGTAGACCAGCAAGGCGGTCCATACCTGCCAACGGACGCCGTTGGCAGAGTGCCCAAGAAAGTCTCCCAGCTTGAGCGTTTGCTTGATCTGTTTGAAGAAGACCTCGATCTGCCACCTGGCCTTATAGAGGTCGCATACCGTTGCGGCGCTCCATTTGAGATGATTAGTCAAAAAGGTCATCTGCCGGCGTTTCCCGTCAACCTCCACCCACGCTGTGACTCGCCTGGCATGAGTATTGTTGGTGAGCATGATCTCCTCATCGCAGATTACCTCTCCGCTGACCTCTCGCTTGTCCAAGAGATCGAAGACCATTCCTTTCTTTTCCCGGCCCACCCAGAAGACACCGCGATCAGAAAGCTCACTCAGATGTTTCCAATCGTTGTAAGCGCGGTCAAAAATCACGATTTCCCCGTCTTTAATCCCGGCGCAGAGCTCCCAGGCGCAGCGGGCATCATTATGCTTGGCCGTATCGACGATGGCAAAGCGGGGGAGCAGACTCTCCATATCCAATCGCATATGCGTCTTGGCTGCTGCTTTACGCCGCCGATGTTTGGCCCAGTCCATTGAATTGGCCACCAGTTCGATCGTGGTCGAATCGATGATTTGAATCGATCGTCGAAAACGGCGAAGGGTCTTCGGGAGTTTCCCCCGCTGGTATTGCGGTAGCGTCTTTTGCAAATGCTCAAGCACCGACCAGAATAGCTTTTCAGCCATTGCTGCCGGACGAACTTTGTTCGCATGAGAAAGCCCGTTACGACTGGGAGCCTTCGCGCCCCGCAAAGCCGAGAGTGAACCCGAATGAAGTCCCAGACTGTCACAGACGTCGTTTAACCCGAGACAACGAGTCAACTGAGCGTAGATCATGGCGACAACATGGCTCCACGGACGGAAACTTCGTGCTCTATCACCTGCTCCTGTATCACGTGCCAATTGGGGCACTAAGTGTGGAGGTATATGATTGCAGATCTGCCTCAGAACCGTGAGATTGGTGCGAGCTGGTTGGTGTCTTTTGTTTTTCAATGCCTGCTGAGTGGCAGGTTTACAAAATATCTTCCAGCCCTTTCTTCATTTTCCTATGGGATGCCTGTGAAGAAAAACAATTGAGCTCAAAAGGATACGACGAATGATGAGGTATCTAGTATTATTACTCGCTTCTGTAGCGGTGTTGGCTGAACCCAAACAGGAGTGGCGACAGTTTCGTGGCAGCGATGGAACCGGTGTCGCAACGTTTTCGACTGTGCCGACTCATTTGGATCGAGCCAAGCATGTCGCTTGGAACAGTCCACTACCCGGGCGTGGGCTTTCCAGCCCGGTGATCGTGGGGGATCGGGTCTACGTGACCTGCGCCAGCGGTGCAAATAAGGATCGACTCCATATTCGATGTCACTCCACCGCGACCGGAGAACTTATCTGGGAGCGCCAATTCTGGGCCACCGGTCGAACGAATTGCCATGAGAAAACCAGTGTTGCCGCATCGACCCCAGCGTCGGATGGGGAACGGATCTACGCCCTGTTTTCTTCGAATGATGTCATCTGCCTTGATTTGGATGGTCGCCTCCAATGGCTGCGCGGATTGACTTCAGATTATCCCAACGCGAGCAATAGTTTGGGGATGGCTTCCTCGCCGATTGTTGTCTCCGAGACTTTGATCGTTCAGTGCGAAAATGACAGCGACTCCTTTGCGGTTGGTTTGGACGTTGAGAGCGGCAAAAATCGCTGGCGACTGGAACGGCCGGCGATGTCAAACTACACCACACCGATGGTGGTTGAGGATGAGGCGACAGGAA
>WLWD01000262.1_pt1 | contig 18222 bp, 9 predicted proteins | sample 6712731 | NCBI WGS metagenome assembly WLWD01 (sample SAMN12718690, study PRJNA576275) | sponge metagenome | isolation source: marine sponge | host: Mycale hentscheli | place: New Zealand: South Island, Marlborough, Capsize Point | collected 2014-11-01
TACGGATTGGAAAGTAAAAAGAGACTTGATAGAGTTAAAACCTGCTGTTCACCTAGCTCTACTTCCTTATGAAGATTTCTCTGAGAGATTTTCTAGCTATAGAATTATGCATAGAGTGTTAACCTGGTGTTATCGTTTTATTTGTAATTGTAGTAAGCACAGTTCTGATCGAGACCTTTCCCCTGATCTAGCACTAAATGAACTGGATGATACAGAGACTCGCCTCCTGAAGCTCAGTCAGGATAGAAGTTTCAAACCTGAGAAGACTGCACTCTGTCATGCTCGTGAAGTTCCACGTCAAAGCTCTCTCTCTAGTCTCAGACCGTTTTTGGATTCAAATGGACTTCTACGGGTTGGAGGAAGGCTGGAGAATTCGGAACTGACTCAAGATCAAAAACATCCAATCATTTTACACCATTCTGACAGACTTTCAAAGTTGTTAGCAAGGCAAGCTCATCTATCTAACATGCATGCAGGCCCTCAAACACTTCTTGCAATATTGTCCTTGCGATATCATATTATAGGATTTAAAAGTTTAGTGAAAGATATTTCTAACCAATGTGTATCTTGCAAGAAAGCTTATGCCAAGACTAACTCACAGGTTATGGGTCAACTGCCAGTCAATAGAGTCACACCCACTTCAGCCTTTCATCATACTGGAGTAGATTTTGCTGGCCCACTGATAATGAAGAGAGGATATACACGCAACCGCACACTAGTGAAAGTATATGTCTGTGTATTTGTTTGTATGGCGACTAAAGCTGTACATTTGGAAATGGTAACAGATTTGACATCCGAGGCATTCTTAGCTGCTCTTCATCATTTTATTGGACGCCGAGGATGTCCAGAAACTCTAGCCACGGATAATGGCTCCAATTTTGTAGGAGCTCAAAAAGAACTATAGGTGACTTGTATACCTTTCTCAATTCTACTGCTACGCGGAGATCGACCAATTTATTCTGTACAACTCACCATATCAAGTGGACACATACTCCAGCAAGATCACCTCACTTTGGTGGATTGTGGGACGCAGCCGTTAAAAGCATGAAGTTTCTTTTGTTCAAAACTGTAAAGCCTCACCAATTGTTTGAACACGAACTAAATACCATCTTAGTCGAGATTGAAGCCACACTGAACAGTCGCCCACTCATTCCTTTGAACTCGGGTCCAAACGATGGTCTTGAGGTATTGACGCCTGGTCATTTTCTTATCGGTAAAGCTCTCAAAGCTGTTCCTGTTGAGTCACACTTGCATTCAAAAATTAGTTGCTTAAAGCATTGGAATCTCTGCCAAAGAATGTGTGCTGATTTCTGGACTCGCTGGTCGAATAAATACCTGTGCACTTTACAGAGATTAAACAAGTGGCGTCGATCTGAACGATCAGTGAAAGTTGGAGATTTAGTACTACTCAAAGACATGGATCTATTTGTACGTTCCTGGCCATAAGGACGAATTGTTAAAGTATACCCTGGTGCTGATGGTTATGTAAGAGCTGCAACGATAAAAACTGAAAAGGGAACCTATACTCGATCCATAACAAAAATAGGACTGCTGCTACCAGAAGGAGAACTAACTTCATCTCCTGCCCCTGGCCCCCCAGTATGTTCGGACCAGTCCCTCCAAGAGTTACATCATGAAACCTAGCCCCTTCACTTGGCTAACTTTAACTTTTTATTACATATCGTATTTCAACATTCATTTTATTTTATATTACTACGCATACACTCGTACTCCGTTCCGACTTCGAACATCGACGAATTGCATTTAATTACCATTGTTACTCGTATTACTCTTAGTTACGTTTAATTCTCACTTCTTCTTATATCTCATAATCTTTGCTCTACAATTGTATTCTATATTATAATAAAAGTAAACCTACACTCTCGGAGTTATTACTAATAACTTGTTAGTTTACTCCAGAACAGTAGTCTAGTGGACAACGTATTTTCAAGTAAATACTGTTGCGCAAGGCTTATAACCATGACAAAGAGCGCATTGACTTACCACCGGCACTAACTCGAATAGAAATGGAAGTCCCTTGAGTTTCAAGTTTGACTGCACCCGCAAAAGAATTCAAAACCGTAAACAATTCAATTTCTAGGGTGATACGGGTACTGATCAATAAATCAGAGGATTCTGTTTGGTGCAATTTGGGACGGGGTAGACCACATAACTAACACAAAAGCGCGAGGGTCAAAGTACAAAATGACATACGTACGTCCATACATATATATACTAGTGGCGTGCTGGAGCACAAATGGCGAGCGAGCCTGATATAAACTACAGTATTACTAGTGGTGCGCTCGATTAGCGAAATGCGTGGCGAGCGAGTAAATATTATCATGAGTATAGTTAAAGATGATTTGTGAAGGAAATCGCTAAATAATAGCAATGATTAGGCATGAAGAGTTAACAATAACAGAATTACCTGAATAAACTTCGAAAGCAGTGGCAAAGTAGCGCAGCTTGACAAAGACTTAACAATTATTTCAAGAAGGGAGTAGCTATAAACGTTTTGGTTGAAACAAAGTTGCGTAAGCAGCAGGATTCTCCGTGCTCGATAATTGAAAAATACTGGAACTGTGAACGCTTTACCTACCTTACGTAATTAGAAGCGCGGGCGAATTTTTTTGACGTACGCATACATACCTACATATATATATAGACAGGGTTTGATAGGGTTTGATACAGAGGGGGGTGGGGGGGGAACCCTGGGATTCCTCCCCCCCCTATGATTTTCACTTATACTTATTAAAACATACAAAAAATACTTTTCCTCCCAACTTTTCTTGTAGGTAAGCCTAGATTTGTACAATTTCTTCAGGCTAGCCTTTGAATGCTTTAGGTTGGAGCTTAGTTTGGAATTGCCTCCGCCAATGTTCATCTTTATATTACGTCCCTCTGCTGTACTTCTTCCCTCTACTGCACTTCTTCCCTCTGCTGCACTCCTTCCCTCTGTTGCACTCCTTCCCTCTGCTGCACTTCTTCCTTCTGCTGCACTTCTTCCCTCTGCTGCACTCCTTCCCTCTGCTGCACTTCTTCCCTCTTCTGCACTCCTTCCCTCTGCTGCACTTCTTCCCTCTGCTGCAATTCTTCCCTCTGCTGCACTTCTTCCCTCTGCTGCACTTCTTCCCTCTGCTGCACTTCTTCCCTCTGCTGCACTCCTTCCCTCTGCTGCACTTCTTCCCTCTGCTGCACTTCTTCCCTCTGCTGCACTTCTTCCCTCTGCTGCACTCCTTCCCTCTGCTGCACTCCTTCCCTCTGCTGCACTCCTTCCCTCTGCTGCACTCCTTCCCTCTGCTGCACTCCTTCCCTCTGCTGCACTCCTTCCCTCTGCTGCACTCCTTCCCTCTGCTGCACTCCTTCCCTCTGCTGCACTCCTTCCCTCTGCTGCACTTCTTCCCTCTGCTGCACTCCTTCCCTCTGCTGCACTCCTTCCCTCTGCTGCACTTCTTCCCTCTGCTGCCCTTCTTCCCTCTGCTGCACTTCTTCCCTCTGCTGCCCTTCTTCCCTCTGCTGCACTTCTTTTCTCACCTCTTCTCTCTTCCTCCCTCACCTCCTCACTCTCTCTGCTGCACTGCTCGAATCTGTTCCTTGTGTTCCACCGATTCATAACTATCACATTTGCTTTTTTTTTGGTTCGGATTCACTTCCTTTGGAGCCACAAGGTCTATTTTTCCTAAAATACTTCTGATATCCATTAGCTACTACTCAGCAACTTCTACAGTCTGCCAAAGCAACAAATATACCCTTACCAACCAGGCAGCTGCTTCACAATGACCAGTGCTAAAAGCAACTTTCAAACTGGAACTGGTGATCCATAAAATGATACACCTACTCCATTCAAACTAGAAGGATAACCTATTAGGAGTCCGGCTTAATTAATGTCAGAGCTATTCAGCTTTCAAAATGAACAAAGCTGTTTATTAGAAGTAATCAATTGATGAATACATAAATATAATAAAATAAGTTTAATTTCCTTACCTTACTAGTATTGCAAGGACAAAAAAAATACAACTATAAGGTCGTTATTTGACTTTCCCCCCCCTAGCAAAAAATCCTGTATCAAACCCTGTATGTTGTTTGAAGTACTTAATTGTTCAAGTCTGGCATCTCTTGCCTCTGGTGTTTAAGTATAGGTAAAGATGATTTGTGAAGGAAATCACTAAATAATAGCAATGATTAGGCATGAAGAGTTAACAATAACAGAATTACCTGAATAAACTTCGAAAGCAGTGGCAAAGAAGCGCAGCTTGACAAAGACTTCACAATTGTTTCAAGAAGAGAGTAGCTATAAATATATGAGTATAGGTAAAGATGATTTGTTAAGGAAATCGCTAAATAATAGCAATGATCAGGCATGATAGAGTTAACAATAACAGAATTACCTGAATAAACTTCGAAAGCAGTGGCAAAGAAGCGCAGCTTGACAAAGACTTCACAATTGTTTCAAGAAGAGAGTAGCTATAAACTTTTTGGTTGAAACAAAGTTGCGTAAGGCAGTGCAGCAGGATTCTCCGCGCTCGTTAATTGAAAAATACTGGAACTGTGAACGCTTTACCTAACTTACGTAATTAGAAGCGCGGGCGAAATATTTTGACGTACGTATACATACCTACATATATATATCTGAAATCTCAATTGAACACGACTGAGAGTCAGCTTCGCTCGCTTCGCTCACTCGCTGAACTATGTTTTAGCTTAGTTCATGCAAACACTATAATAGGAGTTATGACCTTTTATTTCAGCAAAAAAATACAAAATCACTCTCTTACCTGATTAATGGTAACTTTTGTAGTATCAAACATCTGCCATATATTACCAGTAACTCTTGAACAAGCTCTCAGCTAGGATAAAAAAATAAACCAGTGTTATTATTTGTTATTTTAGCCAACAAATATGGCAATAACTTACCTCAATTTCTTGAGTATTAATAACTTCTGTAATATCAAATTGAAGTTACTTTGACTATCTGAATTACCGTGAATTCTTGACAAGCTCTCAGCTACAAAAACAAAAGACAATCAATTTTAGCACACAAATACAAAATTACTTTCTTACCTCATATTCTTGAGCAATGGTAACTTTTGTAGTACCAAATTTGAGCCATTCTGACTACAGTAGAACCTCCCTTATCCAGACTCCTAAGTTACGGGCACCTCCCTCTACCGGGCAGCTGCTATGTACCTTGTGGTTAGGTAAAGTATCCCAACTAGCAAATTTGACTGCTGCTTTTGGTGGATAGGCAGTTGAGCTGGCAGCACTATTTTGAATGCATTCTGAGATATGGGCAAATCTGAGATACGGGCACCCTTAGAAACCAAGGTGCCCGGATAAGAGAGGTTCTACTGTATTTGAATATACCAGTCACTGTTGACAACAAGCTCTTAGCTACATAAAAGAAAGGCCAGAGCTATTTTCGCATATTTAGCTAACAAATATGGAATTACGTACTTACCTCAGCTTCCCTGAGTAATAGTAGCTTCCTTAGCATTAATACTACCGCATTCTGACTACCAATGGCTCTTGACAACCAACAATCGGCACTCCGTATCCCCCCATAAAAGGGCGAAGTTTTGAAATTAAGTCTGGAAAAGGGTCTTTAATGCCATAGTAACCGGTCGAATCAAATTTTTGTTTCTTGAAAAGCAAGCGTTTTCGCAGGAATTTTCTCACACTTCTGAGCTTAAGTATAAAATAAGGCTTGCTTAATGCTGTAGTTTCAGTATAAACTGGGGTCAAGCCTAAAAAGCCGTGTTTTTGGAGAAAAAAGTTACCCGCGCGCGCGTTTAAGGGGCATACGTACCATCCACACATACATACATATACACTAGTGGTGTGCTTGAGCACAATTGGCGAGCGAGCCTAAAAACTATACTATTTTTATTTGAATGATTTTGACTTCTAACACTGAAGATAAGGTCCAGTTTTTAAATTTCGCATACACGGTATGTGGTGAGACACGTGGAGACGAAAATAAAATAGCGCCGCCACCAGAGTTAGGAATGTGCAACAGGATTCTCAGCGATCAAACCGAGTTCCTTCAAACCCTCGACCCAAGCTAAAAAAGGAGTAGGTATCTCACAAGATGTCAAAATGCTTATACAATCCGAACTGAACTTTACAAGTTGGGTTGGCCAATATATATAAAACCAACCAGGAATTGTGTGTGATGAGAGCATACAAGGGTTGTGCATTAGAGTACATGGGAAGTAGCAATGGGAGTGAATAGGGTGAAATGTGAGATGCATGAATAGTGAATGGCAAGGTAGGCTAATTATAGTTAATAATCTAATATGTTCCTGAAGGTGTTCCTGTAGTGAGCATGTGGGGAAGGGTATTTCACCACATATCCCCCCTTCTAAGATGACTGATGGTGGTCTTCTTCATCAGGCCATCCTTGTCTTGACAGCGAGTCAGGAATACAGTGATTTTTGCCTTGGACATACTCAATGGAGAAGTCATAGTCAGCCAGCTGCAAGCGCCATCTCCACAAGCGATTGTTGAGTTGACTTGAGGTGAAGAATGAGACAAGGGCCTTATGATCCGTCAGAACCTTGAACTGTCGTCCAACCAGATAGTAGGCAAATTTCTTAATGGAAGTGAGCATTGCGAGGGCTTCCAACTCAGTGATAGTGTATCTAGTCTCTCGAGGCTGGAGCTGTCTGCTACAAAAAGCTGCTGGCATCCACACATCTTTCCTAAAGACACAAAGAGCCCCTCCCACACCACGAGTGGAGGCATCACACAACACTGCAAAGGCATCACTATCACATGGTACAACCAAAACAGTAAATGCACAAATGCTAGAAATAACAGAATGAAAGGCATGATCAGTTTCAGTCGTCCAACACAATTTCTTAGGTTGTGAAGGTTTTGTCATACATGTGAGTGAACTACACAAATCAGAAAGATGAGGAATAAATTTACGATAATAATTTAATAATCCTAAAAATGAACGAAGTTGAGTTTGAGTTGTTGGTCGGGTAAAGTTCTTGAACTGTTCCACACGACACTCTGGGATTGACAATCGACCGTTACCAACCACAAAGCCAACGTATTTAAATGTCGTACAGCCCCACATACACTTTTCAGACTTCACAGTCAGATTGTTTTCCTAAGCCGAATAAGGACAGTTTTCAAATGAACAAGATGAGTTTCCCAACTATCTGAAAAAATGACCACATCATCAATATATGGGTGTAGAAAATGATTCAAGGTCATACAATACAGTTTGCATCAATAGCTGGAATACTGCTGGAGAGTTTCTAACTCCGAACGGCATCCGCTTATACTGGTACTTGCCAAAAATAGTTGAAAAAGCAGTAGATTTTCTAGAGTCAGGGTTTATAGGAACCTGATGAAATCCTTTCATCAAGTCTAGCTTGGAAAGAATTTTAGCCTTACCAAGTTTTGCACATACTTCCTCAGTAGACAGCATCACAAAAGGAACAGGCACTGTGACCTCATTCAGCTTGCGATAGTCGCCCACTAAACGTACACTTCCATCCTTTTTCAGAACAGGAATAAGTGGGCTATTCCACTCAGACTGAGATGGTTCAATAAAATCAAGGTCCAATAATACAAGCAATTTACTTTTTACGGAAGGCTCAAGAGCTTTTGGTATAGCATATGATGGACCCCACACTGGAACATCAGTGGTAACACGGATATTAAAGGTAGTAGTTGAAGTTAGACCAGGTTTATTAGAAAAAAACTGTTTTAGCAAATTCAGAGAACAACGTGTCAAGTTCTTGACACTGGGACTCAGATAGCTCGGGACCTTTCAAGGAATCTGGCACAAATGGCACATCAACAGAGTAATCACCATCACCATCAACCACCGTAACAATATGATGAATAGAATCGTTACTATCATGAAACTTCTTTAAATGGTTCAAATGAATAACCTTGGGAGGGATGAGATTTTCCTTTACAAGAAACAATTTTATAATTGACATCATTCAATTGTAACAATCTTATATGGACCTTCCCAACTAACATGATTGCAAGCCTGGGATTTTACGCATAACTAATTCTCCTACTTCAAAGGATCGAAATTTTTGCTTGTCTGACTTTGCCCTCTTATTGGATTTGGCGTCATTCATTTTAGACTTCAAGGAATGAATGGTCATTGACATGTTGTGATGCAGTGACTCAATGAATGCATTAGCATTTACAGGAACATTGTCAGGATGAATCCAGTGTGATTTTAATGTGGAAAGAATATGTGGAGTGGGTTTCATAAAAACCAACTCAAAAGGGGTGTGACCATGCCTGGAGTGAGGCAAATTTTTCAGGAAGTACAAAACAAGGTCTAAAACCAATGGCCAGTCATGCTGATTAAAGATGGTCTTTCTTAATACAGCTTTGAGGATTGAACGGAGCCTTTCAAGTTGGCCGTTACTCTCTGGGTGATAAGGAGAAGTGCGCAAACGGCAAATAGCAAATTTTTCATATAGTTGTGACAAAACTCGAGACAGAAAATTTGATCCCTGATCTGATAAGATGGCTAAAGGTGGGCCAGTAAAAGAAAACAATTTTAACAAGTTCATAGCCGTTTCTTCAGATGTATACCCCCTCATTGGATAAGCAAAAACAAAACTAGTTGCAAGATCGATTGCAGTCAGAATGAACCTGTGTCCACGTTTAGACTTTACTAAAGGCCCAACAACATCAACTGCAATTTTGTCATAATGTTCAACAATAATCTCTGGAGGAATGAGAGGAGCCTTGGGTGGAGATGCTTTTGAGAATTTCTGGCATGACAGGAACCCACATATGTGACCGGTTTTGGCCTATACGCGGCAAACAATTTTTTTTAGTGTCCCCGGGTAAAGCCTTATGGGTCGATTTTTTTCGAAAAATTTTTATGGCAGAAATGGATAGACACCAGTTAGCTCTAGCTTATGACGCAGTTGTAAGTTCTGGCGTGCTCTAGAACTCACACTAGGAGGCTAGAAACACTAGCCGGTTGGACTCGTGTACGGAGAGTTGCTAAGAAATTATTGGCGGGCTTTTCACTAACAGCCGGAAAAAAACTGTAGCTAACTAATTCACTTACTATTCACGTACTTACGCAGTTCTCGCTATCATAGCTCCTTAAGGAGCCCTGCATTAAGCCTTTTAGACTTCTTTCAATCTGCCTGTAACCGGTTTATTCCATAGTGTCCTGGAGACACGCAGTAATAGTATACGGACACAAGGCACGCCCCCTGACCTTACCAACGCCTTTACCTGGCATTTTTTCGAAATCAGCAATAATAAGTTTAGCAAAAATACTGAAGTTGTTTAGTGCGTAGGGCGAAGACGGCTTGTCCTACAGCTTTCAAATTAGGAGGAAGGCATCCCAAGGCCCCGTGCAGCCTACTGGTAGAATAAATTAGAGAACTTTAGATGCCGCGTTTAGCCGGGTTTTCACAAATCCGGTCACATATTTCTTTACATCCTCATACAAGCCTGGCCATGTAAAATTGCCATTAATCAAGGCCCTTGTGGCACCAATGCCAAAATGGCCTGATAGGTCATGAGCAGCATGTAAAACTTTCACCCTGAGTGATTTGGGTACAACAACTGCATGGGCAACTCGACCATTTGTGGTTGTCAGACTCATCAGAACTCCCTCTACCGAAAAACATCTTTTTTCATTGTTCTGTGCCCACTTCCAAATGTGCGCAATTGACTCATCCTCAGTTTGCATACGAATTAAGTCGGACTTTGTAATTCCATCAAAGCCGATGACAGGAATAGAACAACTACTAGCCAGAGAACTATCAGAGATGCTAGCATTTTTTATTGCACCTTGGGAAGTGCAATCATTGACATTGTCAAGAACAGCTAAACTAGGGCAGTGAGATACAGAGTTATCAATAGGGGAACGACACTCAGAAGTCACATTAGCTTGAAATTCACTAGAAGCTGACAAGCAAGTATCATCATTAGGAACTATATCAGACTCACAGGGAAGGACAGGAGTAATTTCATCTGATGGTTCATCATCAGATTGAAGGGAATCAATATCAGACAAAGAAATCGGTAGACCTTCATCAGCTTGTTGCTGTGCATTACGCTCGCTGTCTTCAACAGCGAGCGCACTAGTCTGAGCTCGAGTCAATAGCACACTGTTGGACTGGGCATTAGCAATTGATAGTAATTCATGAAATATATTACCCAAGTCACAGCCAATCATAGCATACTTAGCTGGTAAATTGTCATACACAGTAAACAAACAATTACCAGAAACATCATAAGAGTTGAAGGGTAAACAATATACTTAGGGACCTTATGTTTAATGTGGTCCAACCCCATAATGACTGTATGTGCTACAATGGAATCATCTGGCTTAACTAAATCTGCAGATATCACACTTACATCAGCACCCAGACAATCAGGAAGTGTTTCAGTGCAACCATCATCAGAAACATCACTGACTATATAACTAACTGATTTGTCATTATCTTTCTTTTGATTAATTGAGGTACCAGAATTAGTTGAAGAACTAGAGGTACTAGCTGGCGGTTTGTTTTCAGCAGTCTGCAGAGACACTGATGGAGTTGAAACAGAGTTAGTTCGGCGCTCAGGGCACCGGTCAGCATAGTGACCTTCATTGTTACACTTAAAACAAGTAACTGGAAAGGTTGTCTCAGAAGTTCCAGATTCTATGCTAGTTCTATGGGACTGAAAACGTGCCTCACTGTTGTATGAATTGCTGGAAGGAAATTTTCGTCGGTTGTGAAATTTGTCTGCAGGTACACGCTCATGTTCATGACGGAAAGTTCGGTAAGGTCTATCCACATTCTGAGGTTTTCCATTGTATTGCCAGTAAGCGAGCACTCGATCATGAGCAGTTTTAGGTTCAGAGGTAAAAACAAAGGCTCGACCTTCACGAGGTAAAGTGGAAAGAACAGAACAAGAGGAAATAGCACTAGCTACAGCTTTTAAATCAGAATCAGCTAGGTGATTGAGTTCTAAACACTTCCTCAATACAATAAATATACGCTGGGCAGACAACTGTGACCACTGGGAAGCACTTAAACTACCCCCAGGTCGAAAATGGGAAAGGAAAGTGTCCAGGCACTCATGGATATTAAACCCACCAGCATCCAATAATACTGCTTTCAAATCACCATATTTACCACGACAACTATCAACATGGACATGATAAGTATTAAGATGAGACCCTGTCAAAGCATGCTCAAGCAAGGGAACCCACTGAAATGATTCTACATCCTTATTCACCATGATTCTCTCGAACCTGATCATTGCAGAGTAAAGGTCCTCTCCTGGTTGCATTGGCAGAAGAGTTTTGGCAATACGATCCGCCTTCTCCTCTAGTCGATTGGCCCTAGCAAGCTGGTCCTTCCTCTCAGTTTCTTTGGCAAGTTTCTCTCACTGGGACTTCTGACTTTCAATATTGTTTGTAATCTGCTGCTGTAATAAAGACAACTGTTTCTCAAATCGTTTATGTTCCTTTCGTTCCTTTTCCTCAATTCTCTCTTTTTCAAGTTGCTCTAGCTGTTTTTCCTTCTTTCTTCTCTTTAAGTTTTCTACGCTTTCCTTTGGCCTTCTTCTTATCTATGGTCTGTTTCATCATCAGGGCAAGAAGCTGCTCAATAGAAGGCCTTGACATGTCAATTGGTACTTCTCTTCCTCTCCGGAGTCTTCATCAGAATTACTAGTCAAAGCAAGCGGTTCTCTCCTGTCCATTTCTGAGTCTTTAGATGGTGTAGTTTCTACTACTGAGCTTTCTGTTGGCTCTTTTGTGCCTTCTACTGTTTCTGTTGGCTCTTTTGTGCCTTCTGCTGTTCTCTCTCTGTCAAGTGCTTGTTTTCTTGAAGTATCTATCTGTGATCTATTGGTCTTGCTCCTAGTATGGTCCGAAATAACTTCAGATTTCTCCATTTTACAAAAAAAAACAACTAGTAGTAATACAAACTTATAGAAATTGTCAGTTGCAACAGTGTCGATACACAAAAATTAATAAAAAACAAGAATAATATGATTTATGCACCAAACCGCTGACAAAAAAAACTCTGCTGAAACACCAGATATAGATAAACAAGAAAAAATATGAAATAATTTATATAAAAAAAATATGAAAGAAAAAAAATCCAAGCAAACACAAAAGTTCTTTCCAGTAGCGCCGTAACAGATAATGGATTCGTCTCACTCGTCCGTCGAAGACTAGTAGAGATCCCACCGTTGGCACCAGATGTGGTGAGACACGTAGAGACGAAAATAAAATAGCGCCGCCACCAGAGTTCGGAATGTGCAACAAGATTCTCAGCGATCAAACCGAGTTCCTTCAAACCCTCGACCCAAGCTAGAGTTTTAATTCTAAGCAAAGAGGAGTAGGTATCTCACAAGATGTCAAAATGCTTATACAATCCGAACTGAACTTTACAAGTTGGGTTGGCCAATATATATAAAACCAACCAGGAATTGTGTGTGATGAGAGCATACAAGGGTGGTGCATTAATTAGAGTACATGGGAAGTAGCAATGGGAGTGAATAGGGTGAAATGTGAGATGCATGAATAGTGAATGGCAAGGTAGGCTAATTATAGTTAATAATCTAATATGTTCCTGAAGGTGTTCCTGTAGTGAGCATGTGGGGAAGGGTATTTCACCACACCGTAAAGGGATTTCAGTGCCATAGTAACAAGCTCTCTGCAACTGCTTGAATTGAAGGAAAAAAACAACAACAAAACAATACACGTTATTTAAAAGTTTTCTTTGTGATATTCTTTAGCTAAGTCTGGTGACCCGAACGTATGCGTTTGGTGATGCTGGAATGCAATTAATCTGGACATTTGCCGCAGTTTGTTTACATTCCATTGAGCTAAATCATTCGGGTGCACTATTTTCGTAAAGTTCATTTGCTCCGCATAACTGGGTTAAGTCTATATTGAGTGTGCGAGTGGAATAGTGAAATGTCCCATGTGCAATTGAAAGCTGTGAATGGTGAAGTAGCCTCTGGGTTTGGATACACGCTATAACAAGAACAAGAGGATAGTATTCTCCAATTTACCAAAGGAAAAGATGTCTTCATCTCCCTTCCAACAGGGTTTGGAAAATCCTTGTGCTATATCCTGCTTCCTGGTGTGTTTGACATTATTCGTGGTGTGGAAAAGAAGTCAATGATCCTTGTTATATCTCCATTAATTGCATTAATGGAAGATCAAGTGGCTACTATACATTCTTTTGGAACTTCAGCAGTGTATGTAAGTGATGTGATGATGACCAAAGACAAAGAAAGGATCAGAGAAGGAAAGTTCCAAGTGATATTAATGAGTCCAGAGGCACTGTTCGGTGGTACAACCTGGAAGCACACTTTATCCACCAATATCTTTAGGGAAAACTTGGTTGGAATGATTGTGGATGAGGCACACTGCATGAAGAAATTGTAAGATATCTATATCATCTTAGTCTTTAATGATTTTTTTTTGTTTGACATATTAGGGGTGATACTTTCAGGAAGGATTTCTCCCATTTGATTGAAGTTTGGAGCATAGTGCCTGATACAGTACATCTTATGGCACTCACTGCCACAGCCACCCTTAGCACTCGGAAGTATATTATTAATAGTCTATGCATGCAGAGGCCTCATATAGCGTATGTTCCCCCGTTCAAACATAACATTCTATATTGTGTAGGCGACAAGCCTTCTAATGGTATTGCTTCTTCATTTAAGGCTATCTGTGAGGCTTTAGTGAAAAACAAGAAAATGGATAGAACACTCATTTTTTGCCGCAGCTATACAGATGTAATAAATATACATCAATTTTTTTTTAATAACCCTTGGAGATCATTGGCTAGAACCGCCAAATTCACCAGATTATGTAAAGTTTCGAGTTGTTGACATGTTCACTCACTGTACACACTCATCGGTGAAGAAGATTATAGAACAATTTTCAAGCGAATCTCCATTAAGGGTGTTAATTGCTACTGGGGCATTTGGTTTGGGCATGAACTGCCCAGATATTCACCAAGTTATTCACTGGGGTCTTCCACAGGATGTTGCGTATGTACAAGAAAGTGGCAGGGCTGGAAGGGATGGAAAACAAGAGATATCATTTATCATCAAACAATCACGTGACTAAGACAGGTGATTTATTTCAGAACAAATGATAGAGTGCTGTCAGAACAAGTCAGTTTGCAGACGCTCTATTTTATATCGTGACTTTCTGCCTAGTGAGACCTCTTTACTTCCTACTGAGTTTACAGCATGTATTTGTTGTGATGTCTGTAGGTCAACATATAAATGTGGAAATTGTCACTTCATTCAATGTCCATTTATGGTGTGAGAGTAAACTATATACCAATATCAATTTGATTAATACTTTTAAATTAAAGACATAAAGTTACAGTAATTTGTTATTAAATTAAATTTAATTAATTTAGATATTTGGCCATTAACTTTGGTGGGGTGAATTTATAAAACAACAGAAAAACAACAACAGTAACAATAGCACCGAGTGTGTGATATACTATAATTCTAAAAGTGCAGTTGGAAGTCTTTCTATAATCCACTCTTTCACTTTCTTTTCTCTCATATTTTTAATAATATTTTTCCTTACACTGGTGAAGGACTTGTGCTGGTAGGTCGTGTCCTTATTAAAAATTTGTCCATCTTGAAGTAGAAGTTCGTCAACGATCTTGACCAAGTCTCTGTCTCTGGACTTCTCTGAGTGTTTTCCACTGGCACCATGCAAATACTGCAGTATACACCGGTGTATAACATAAGGATAACTTTGTTATACATATGAGAAACACCAGGGTCACTCATCTAGTATACACCAGTGTTTCTCCTGTGTATAGGTACCGGTTTACACAGGTGTGTATAACATTGATATAACAAAAGTATACTACTGGTGTAAACCATATGTAAACCATGAGTATACCATATGTATAACTTAAGTATATCAAAAGTATACTACGCATATGTATAACTTAAGTATATCAAAAGTATACTACACTGGTTATAACAATAGTAGATAGCCTGCGTATATCTTTCATATTGCCTATTATTTCAAATATTTATCATACGTAAAACAAAAGTATAATGACCACAAAAAAAAGTGATCTTGCACCATAAAATTTTTGAAACATTTGAAAAAAGAAATCACTTCGTCCAATAAAATAAAGATTCTGTGTGAATATTGTTTGATCATTGTTATCACTGCATGGAGAGTTCTCCGGTGAAAACAGAACTTCATACTTGACGCTTGCATCCTATTCCCGATATAAATCTTTCAGATAGTATTCACAACATCCACAATGTCCCCTTCAAAATTCTGAACACATAAACACACACAAAATGAAATTGCATTAGACTACACAGATAAAACCTAACTTAAAATTAAGACAAATAATTATACTACACAAATATTTAGTCGGCGAGCGAGCGAGACACTTACAGAGGGAACACAATTGAAAATCGGGGATGTTTGTTTATTTATATATATGTTTGGACGCACGTATGTCATTTTGTATACTTTGACTTTCTCCTATTTTTTGCGTTAGCTCTTTGTTAGACTCCAACCCAAACTTCACTAAACAGAATCCTCTGGCTAAGCGATCATTACCGTAGCATCCTAATATTGAATTGTTTACCGCTCTGAATAAAGGTCCACAATATATTAGTTCAATAAGAAAAAGGGTACATAATATATTACTTTAATTTGGATAGAGGTCCACAATATATCCGTTCACTATGGAAAAGGGTCCACAATATATTAGTTCAATACGGAAAAGGGTCCACAATATATTAGTTCAATACAGAGAAGTGTCCACAATGTATGTTCAATACGGAAAAGTATCCACAATACTACTAGTTCAATACATAAGTTAAATATGGAAAAGGGTCCACAACACATTAGTTCAATAAGGAAAAGGCTCCACAATAATATATTAGTTCAATATTGATTGCGGTCCTCAATATATCTGTTCAATATGGAAAAGGGTCCACAATATATTACTTCAATACGGAAAAGTATCCACAATACATTAGTTCAGTACGGTAAAGTGTCTACAATATATTAGTTTAATATGGAAAAGGATCCACAATATATTACTTCAATATGGAAGTGTCCACAATGCATTAGTTCAATATGGAAAAAGGTCCACAATATATAAGTTCAATTAGTTTAATATGGAAAAAGGTCCACAATATATTAGTTTATGGAAAAGGTGTCCACAATAAATATTAGTTCAATATGGAAAAGGGTCCACAATATATTACTTCAATATGGAAGTGTCCACAATGCATTAGTTCAATATGGAAAAAGGTCCACAATATATAAGTTCAATATGGAAAAGGATCCACAATACATTGGTTCAGTACGGTAAAGTGTCCACAATATATTAGTTCAATATGGATTGCGGTCCACAATATACCCATTCAATATGAATAAAGGGTCCACAATACATTAATTCAATACAGAAAAGGGTCCACAATATGTTAGTTCAACACAGAAAAGTGTCCACAATACATTAGTTCAATACGGAAAAGGGTCCACAATACATTAGTTCAGTACAGAAAAGGTCCACAATATATAAGTTCAATATGGAAAAGGATCCACAATACATTGGTTCAGTACGGTAAAGTGTCCACAATATATTAGTTCAATATGGATTGCGGTCCACAATATACCCATTCAATATGAATAAAGGGTCCACAATACATTAATTCAATACAGAAAAGGGTCCACAATATGTTAGTTCAACACAGAAAAGTGTCCACAATACATTAGTTCAATACGGAAAAGGGTCCACAATACATTAGTTCAGTACAGAAAAGGTCCACAATATATAAGTTCAATACGGAAAAAAGTCCACAATACATAAGTTCAATATGGAAAAGGGTCCACAATATATATGTTCAATATGGATAGAGGTCCACAATATACCCATTCAATATGAATAAAGGGTCCACAATACATTAATTCAATACAGAAAAGGGTCCACAATATGTTAGTTCAACACAGAAAAGTGTCCACAATACATTAGTTCAATACGGAAAAGGGTCCACAATACAATAGTTCAGTACAGAAAAGGTCCACAATATGTGACCGTCTACAGGAAAACCGGGCACAGTACATTAGTTCAATACGGAAAAGGGTCCACAATACAATAGTTCAGTACAGAAAAGGTCCACAATATGTGACCGTCTACAGGAAAACCGGGCACAACGCGGCGTGCGTAAATATCGAGAAAAGATAGATCGATTTCTTAAAAATGTATTGTTTCAAGCCGACGGAAGGGAACGGTTAGGTCTATTATAGTGGGAACGACTTAAGCTACGACGATAAAACTTGGAGAGCTCAATATCTGGACGCCGACAACTCTGTAAGTGCAAAAAAAAATTTTTCGAAGGGTGCCGCGTTGTGCCCGGTTTTCCTGTAGACGGTCACATATATAAGTTCAATACGGAAAAAGGTCCACAATACATAAGTTCAATATGGAAAAGGGTCCACAATATATATGTTCAATATGGATAGAGGTCCACAATATATAAGTTCAATATGGAAAAGGGTCCACAACATATCACTTCAATGCAGGAAAGGGTCCACAATACATTAGTTCAGTACGGAAAATGGTCCACAATATATAAGTTCAATATGGAAAAGGGTCCACAATATATAAGTTCAATATGGAAAAAGGTCCACAATACATAAGTTCAATAATATGGAAAAGGGTCCACAATATATTCAATATGGAAAAGGGTCCACAATATATTAGTTCAATATGGAAAAGGGTCCACAATATATTAGTTCAATATGGAAAAGGGTCCACAATACATTACTTCAATACAGAAAAGGGTCCACAATACATTACTTCAGTACGGAAAATGGTCCACAATAAATAAGTTCAATACGGTAAAAGGTCCACAATATATTAGTTAAATATAGATGGCGGTCTACAATATATCAATTCAATATGGAATAAGGTCCACAATACATAAGTTCAACATGGAAAAGAGTCCACAATATATAAGTTCAATATGGAAAAGGCTCCACAATATATTACTTCAATACGGAAAAGGGTTCACAATTATATTAGTTCAATACAGAGAAGTGTCCACATGTCAGTTCAATACGGAAAAGTATCCACAATATAATTAGTTCAATGCATAAAAAATTTGCTCAGTACGGAAAAAGGTCCACAATATAAAAGTTCAATATGGATTGCGGTCTACAATCTATCCATTCTACATGGAAAA
>WLWD01005790.1_pt1 | contig 18212 bp, 11 predicted proteins | sample 6712731 | NCBI WGS metagenome assembly WLWD01 (sample SAMN12718690, study PRJNA576275) | sponge metagenome | isolation source: marine sponge | host: Mycale hentscheli | place: New Zealand: South Island, Marlborough, Capsize Point | collected 2014-11-01
TGTCATTTCTTTTCTGACCCTATCGCTTCATACCTCGGGCGAGTTTATTATTATTATTATTATTATTAGTTATTCATTGTAATTGTTTCATTCTGTTTGTGATCCGAACGTTGTTATTTGTAAAGATTTCTTTATTCATTGTGCATCATCTTACCTTCTTTTCCTAAGTATGTCGTATGGAACAAGAGGAAGAAGCAGACCAAGAACAAGAGCCTTAGATTCTCACGAAGAGTTTTCCTCATCGATCTCAAAAGATTTTGTTCCTGCGTTCTCCCAACACTCAACCTCAGACTCTAGTGAATCAGCCTCAACAACTTCATTGTCTTCTCATGAGTCGGTCTCTACAATTATTAGTCCATCGTTGGGTGCGGACGTCACGCAGCTGTTGGAACCACTGCCTGCAACTCCTCCCAGAGCCAAACCCACTATTCCTACTCAAGTAGAACACCTCAAGAAGTTAGCAGATGAAGCTAAAGCTACTGGTATAGATCCGTCCATCTTGATGATTGCTCAGTTAATGAATTCTCAAGCTACCGCTCAACCCGATCCATCTGTTGTTTCTGCTCCTCGGTCCAAGCCATTTTGTGATCTTAAGCAAGGTGAGGATATCTTTGTGTTTTTACATCGTTTCGAATTCCAGATGAAATCCAAGCATATCCACCCCAATACCTGGTTGCAACACTTACCTGATTTGTTGCATGGAGATTTTAGTGAAGCTTTTTATAACAACATTACATCTGTTACCACTTTTGCTGAGATGAGAACTATCCTTTTGAATGCAGGAGGTTACTCTTTCAATGATTGTTTGCAGTCCTTCCCATTGAAATTTCGTGCTTCAGGCTCTAAATCACCTATGCAATGGTTTAATCATTGGCGCTATAAATTTGGTGTCATTCTAGATCATCTTACCTTTTTATCAGATCTCACAGATGCCCAGATAGAGCTCATGTCTCAGTCATTTGCTATTATTGGTGTCCTTGCTGGCATGCAACCTGATGCTAGAGAATCTGTCCTCAATAGACAACACCATTCCATTCATTCTTTTGTACAAGACTGTAGCTCACTATTTTCTGTTGCTGAATCTAAAAACAAGTACCATCCTTCAAATGCTCATTCCAACTCTTATCATTCCAATCCTCAATTTTCCAATCCCCATCATTCCAATCCTTATAATTCCAATCCTTATCATTCCAATGCCAGTCAGTCTTCATACAGATCTTATCCAAGTCGTCATGGCAACTATCATACTCAGCATAACAACCATTTCAAACCTCATTCCAATTACAGCCCTAATCACCCTGCGTCTTACCAACCCAACCATTCCCACCCCAACTCATCTCACAAGCGGGACATTAGTACAGTGACATGTTTCAAGTGCAATACTCTTGGACATTATGCCAACACTTGCACAGCCCCTCCCACCCAGTCACTTCCACCACCCAGACAACCTCAACCCCAGACCACTCCCACTTCCTCATCCAATACTTCAGTCACTCCAACCAGACCAACTCCAGTACCAAGATCAAACCCCAGATCAGTGAGAAAGGTTGACATCCTTTGCTCAGACTCCACTTCTGTTGATGATATTACTCCACTTAATCACTTTGACGAAGAGTTCATTACCCACGGTTACATTAACAACATCTATACACCTATCATTGTAGACTCAGGTGCCAAGAGAAGTTTAGTTTCCCCAAATTTCATTACTTCAGATTTGAGTCCAGTTATGAATGAATCAGTTTGTGGCATATCCAGAGTAGTATCCCAATTCCCTGTTTATGAACTTCCAATTGATGTCCCTACATTGAAGGGTGTAGCCAGATTTGCTGCATGCCCCACTTTACCTGATAATACAGTTTTACTTGGAATAGATTTTGGGCAAGACAAGTTTCTAGAGTTGATCAATTCCATCAAACAAACACCAGCCACTGTCCATGCAGTCACAAGAGCAATGTCAGCTGATGATCAGCTTGCTCAGCAGGTCACTGAAGCCCTGCATGTTTCAGAAGGAGGCAATCCTTTACCCCTTGATGACATCCCTGAATTTGTCTCTGACATGGATGACGCGGTACCTGATTCTGATGTCATTCCAGTCGAACAGCATTCTGACATTCCAACAGTAGAGCCTAGCCATAATACTAGTAGCAGTAATGACTCCCAAAATGATCTTGTTCCTCACTCTTTACCCACTTTAATCTTTGATGGTTTGACTAGAGACCAGTTCAGAGAACTACAGTTGAGTGATGAATCTCTCGCTCCTTTGTGGGAGCATGCACATAACAATGAGAAACAGTTTTTTGTGGTGAACGGCCTTCTGATGTGTATTACTAGTACCATGAACACTGTCTCAAATGCATTGGTTGTGCCAATGGACCTCAGACGTAACGTTTTGCTTGCCGCCCATGACGGATTAGGTCATGGTGGTATCAATGTCACTAGATCACTAATCAACCGCCATTTCACCTGGCCAAACATGATTCATGACATAAGAACCTACATTCAAGCCTGTCCTAAGTGCATCAAGTTTTCAAAGTCCAAAGCCAATAAAGTGCCTATGATAGAACCTGAACTGATATCTGAACGTGGAGAGAAAATAGCCATAGACATTGTGGGTCCCCTTCCCAAGGCAAAAGGTAATCTCAGATTTATTTTTACTTGTTTGGAGTTAGCCTCAGGATACCCCTTTGCTATTGCACTCAAAAACTACACGGCAGAAGCCACTGCTCAAGCCCTATTGTCAGTCATTTCAGTTTTGGGTGTTCCATTAGAGGTCTTGTCAGACCAAGGCTCAAATTTTTTGTCAACCACCATGAACCATTTGTGCAAGCGTTTCCGAATTCACAAAATCAGAACCTCGCCATATCACCCCCAATCGAATGGCAGATTGGAGCGATTTCATTCCACATTGAAGTGCATGTTGTCCAAAGCTATAGATGAGAAATGTGATTGGCCTTCTATGATTGATCTTGTGTTGTATTACTCTAGAAACATTCCAAATTCTAGACATGGTTTCACACCCCAAGAATTGCTTTTTCTGAAACCGTCACCGTTTATCCTGTCCACTATCAAATCTCTTTGGTTGTCAGATCATGAGTCATCAGTTAACATCCCTCAGTTCATTGCAGATTTAGACAAGCAGTTTGCATGCACCAATCACTTTGTCAAGCAATCTTTGTCATCCAAGCATGCCCACAAACGCATTACCAGAGAGTCAGACTTTGTTGGTAAATACAAAGTAGGTGACGTTGTTTACAAGAGGTCCCCTGGACTAAACAAATGTCTGGAGTCCTCTTGGGACGGCCCGTTTATCATTACACAGTTGATTGCACCAGTGAATTGTGAGATTGCTCCCCAGAACTCTAAAGGCAGGAAAAAGATAATACATATCAGCCAACTGAAGAAAGCATGTAATTCTATCATATTCAGAGTAGCCATAGTACCAGATGACAGTTCTCCTCACTTTGACATTTCACCCAGAAAACCCTCCCAATTAAAGCTCAACCCAGAACAACAATCCCAATTGGACTTCACCCTTTCATCTTTTCCTAATGTTTTCTCAGACAAACCCGGCATCACTTCCCTTGTCACCCACACAATCAGCATCACAAGTCACACACCTGTTTGGACTCCCTCATATTCAGTACCATTGGCTTATCAACAACCCTTTCGTGAAGAGATTGAGACACTCTTGTCACTTGGTATAATCGAACCATCTACATCGGCCTGGTCAAGCTCTCCGCTTCCAGTCAAGAAGCGTGATGGAGGAATCCGCATAGTTGTTGATTTTCGAAAATTAAACCTACTGACTATACCTGAACCGTTTATGATGCCGTCAATTGATTCAATCCTATCCCAACTAGGTGAAGCCAAATACTTATCCAAGCTAGATCTATTAAAAGGGTTCCATCAGGTCCCCCTATCTGATGATTCCAAGCCACTTACTGCCTTTTCATGCCTCCAAGGCAAGTTTCAATATCGGGTCATGCCATTTGGACTGAAAAATGCCCCTGCAACCTTCCAGCTGCTTATGCAGTCAGTCTTAAGAGGAATTGAATCCTTTTGTTTGCCGTATATAGATGATGTAATTATCTATTCCACCACCTTTGATGATCATCTGGCTCATGTCACTGCAGTTCTAAGCAGGCTGTCAGCAGCAAACCTTACTGTAAAGAAGCCCAAGTGTTGTTGGATGTACAGCACTTTCGAGTTCTTAGGTTTTGTAGTAGGCAATGGTCAGATCAGCATAGCCGAAGCTAAGATTAGTCACATCAAGAACTACCGTCTTCCTACAACCAAGTCAGATCTCAGAGCTTTCCTCGGATTAGTCACATTTTACTCACGTTTTATTCCTGATTTTGCCAACCACACTTATTTTTTGAATGTTCACTTACAGAAACGTTACCCTGACAAGTTACAATATGATAACGACTCTGACTTTATCACTTCCTTCAATTATATTATATCAGCCATAGTCAATCATTCATCTTTGTATCTGCCCACTTATAATGATGTATGGTGCGTGTTCAGTGATGCCTCCACCAAAGGTGTTGGTAGTTGTTTATGTGTTTACAGGTCAGATGAATGGGTTCCAGTTTCCTTTTATTCAAGACAGCTTCTACCTAGAGAAAGAAACTATCCAGCAGTCGAGCTAGAAGCACTTGCAGTCTTGGTCTCATGTGAACATTTTCGTTTCTATCTGTCTGGTCGCCATTTCACAGTGTACACAGACCATAGTGCCCTGGTTGATATTTTCAAAGGCCCACCTCCTTCAGCAAAATTGTCCAGATGGCTGGAAAAGCTGGCCGATTTTGACTTTGATCTGATCTATGTCAAAGGCTGTAACAATCAAGTCGCAGATGCCATGTCAAGACAGAGTTGGCAAGACCAAGACTCGTCACAATAAGCAGTTGTGCTAGATTTTGAACTATGAACACTTAGCCTCCGAAGAGGGGGGAGATGTGGTAAAACACCACACTCCTTATCTATAGAACAATTATGTACATTCCCATGTCACCCATACCCTTTCATTGTCAGCATGTGTAGTATAATATTTCTAAGTAGCTAATTACATTACCTATCCCAATTCATGCACACCCTTTATTTCTACATCACCATTTCATTGAGCATGTGCAGATGGGTTGTTCTATTTAATGACCTGTCTGTGCATGTGCCAGTTCAGTTGCTACCATGTGCTGGTTGAACCTTCATCTACTGTCAATCCTATCACAGAATTGAGAACTCTGGGTTGGGGTAGGTAGAAGCATTGAACTGCTTGGGGATTACTAGCATAGGCAACTCTGGTGGCAGCATACTTTGTGCTGTCTTCAGACCCTTCCACCACACATATGTAGTGAGCCTGAGGATACCTAAGGAGCAAGCTTGAGTAAACATAGGCAGCAAGCCTGATAGTGTATGCAAAAATAGATAGGCCCTGGGTGTCAGTGCAAGACTAGGTAGGCAAGTCTGATAGTGCAAATTGCCCATTTTTGTGAAATAACATGTAATGTACATGTATTACATTGAGCGACCAATAGTTTAGTTACATGTATTACAAGTGCAACATATGTAGTATTCTTCAAAATACTTATGTAAAGATGGCTCTGATGTTTTGTACTGCTTAGAAAAGTTTAGTAGAATCTATTACAATCTATCTTTATTTCGCTCTGTTAAATTCTCAGGATTAAGCAAAACTATCTCAAACTGCAAGAAATTATTTGCTCACATGATTACGACGTGACGATAGGGAGACCTTTTCCACAACAGTTAGTACCCTATGTGAAGCCAACAGCTTCATGTTTTCTCAAACTTTCATGTTTTCTCTGACTGCCAGAACAACTATAACATTACATTTTATTTCATCATTAGTATTCACGCATGCTTATTTGTTCTTATTTTCGTGTACCGTTGATCGTCGTGCATCATTGATGTTCCATTTTTTTGTTTATATTTATCACTTAGAACACTGTCATTGACTGTTCTTACTGGAACTCTGACGCTACCATACCTGCTAGTGGGTCTTCACTGCACTAGTTACTCCGTTTCTGCTTGGTGTAGTGCGTGTCAATAGACTACGCTGGGATCAAGTCCTCAACTTGCTGGATAGTTCCTCTTGTACATGCACACTGAGGGCTAATAATAATAGTAACAAATTGTAAAGATTTCGTGTGTTAATATTAACTTATGTTCTTCGTATTCATCAATCACCAGCGTTATTCATTTAAAATCATATATAAATTTTAGTTATTTTGAATGTAAATTCAGTACAGACTACTATGTGTAAGTATTGTTGATACGTTTGTAGTTGGGATTTAGTTTGTATTGCAAGTAGGCATGATCTTTAGAAGGATCCACAACACCTTGTGGATTGTATATCAGATAGGATTGCAATCTTCACTTTGAATCTCTCTAGTGAGAATGTTCGCGGATTCTTCATCATCAGTGATGTGTTCCACCTCAGTTTATTTCTCTTATTATAACAATCTTGTTTCAATACTCTATACTTGTATTATATATGCCACTTAATTGTTTTATTTACCCCGCCCTTATAATTGTTATATATTTTTTGGTTAAAATGGCCCAGCTCCCCCCTCCCCTGTATGAAGCCCTGACCAAATACTGGCATATGCTATTAAGCTATTAAGTATTTAATTGGTGAAAAATAACTAAAACTGTTTTTTATCATTTAAATCTGCACAGTGTGTGACCCCCTGTACACCCCCCTCCACTTCCATCACCCTGTCACTCTAAGCTCAACTTAATAGTTTGACGAGCATATATTTCCTACTTTACCTGGAGATGTTCACATTTATTGGTAAAGAAAACCTTCAGTAATGTACGTTGTTTTTTTTATATCACAATGAGTACTGCCTTGTTGTTGTTGCTTTTTGTATTAATGAAACATAAAGCCTCTTGAAAACAAAGTGCACCAATTATTAAGGTCACTAATGATTTCTGCATTGTTTGATACCGAAAGGGGGACACACCTTTCCCCCTTCTTTAAACTAAATTCCTCCACCTTCTTCTCTTCCTTAAGCTGAGTTTCCCTTTCTTGTGAGTGAGTGATTTGTATGAGTAGAGATTTACACTTAAGCACAATTTCAGAAGTCACAACTGTCATGGGGTTGGAAAAAAAAAAGGAACTTTATATTGGATCACTATTTAACTACAATTTGCTTTTTTAGTATGGTTACTAAGTGCTGACTGAACACAGAGCTCTGTGAGGCACTATTGCTTGTGAAAGGGTTGAATTATCGTGATTATTTCTCGCCAATTGACACGTCTCTACTAGCACTATTACTTTATCCATAATAGTATCACTTGATGAAGTTATTTGTTTGTTGTTGTTGTTTTTCAGTTAACCCAATCAATGGGCATCTGCGTAATTGAGTGAGGAAAAGGAGATCTTAATTTGTAATGCTACCACCTGCTCCTAGCCTTTATCCTCTGCTCAGCTTTTCCAAATGTCTGCTATAGTTTTGCATTAAGTGTTTACCTGATTCATCTATTCAAATAAACCATCTCCCCCCCTTCCCCTCTCCCCCGTAGTCCCACAAAGTTTGGTTTTAAAAACTCCCAATATTTATGATACTGGCAGTGCATTTATTCTCTCTGCTACAGGCTTCTTCAGCCCCAAGTTTAGAGTAGGGGAAGGAACTGAAGTTTGTCAGTGTGTCTACATATTTTTTCAAAGATATGGTTTGAGTGGCGTAGGAAGTGGGGAGGGGAAGGGGGGGGGGGGCATAATATTTTGACACAACTTTAAAATGTGATTTCTCGCATGAACACCTGCAAACCACAAAAAAACTTGCCCTTAGAGCCTAGTCTTGCGTAGCCAGACCCTTTACCAATCGCTACGCGGGAAAGGGTCTGGTAGACTGACATTGAACAGTTTGTTCAGTTTCCCTTGCTAATTGGGGAGACCGCAAACAATGTGTGACGTAATATCCTGTGACATAAGACTGCTCAAACTTTTGTGCATGTAGTATTTCTGTGCACAACTCTCCTAGTTATGCTAAGCAGTGACTTGGACTAGCTTTTTTAAGATATCTGCAGTTGGAAGTTTCGCTTAGCAGCAAAATACAGTTGTTGCTTTGTGCACGGGCCATTGTATATGCCATGGTACCTTAGGTTTTTGTCATGCTTGCACAAGTAACATTTCTTCATGGCAATACAGAACAAGCTCTGCCTACTGATCTGAACAATTCACGCGCCTGAAAATATTTAACGATTTACACCCACACTAATTGAACCACAGTTTACCACTTGCTGACTAAGCAAGAACAAACTGCTCAATGTCAGTCTACCGGACCCTTTTCCCGCGCAGCAATTGGTAAAGGGTCTGGGTACGCGAGACTACTTAGAGCCCACCCATACCGAATCATCTTCCTACACCACTGTTTGCATTGCTCTTAAATTTACTACTTTTGCATTGTTTGTAACAAGAGGAGTCCATCTGAATACTTTCTGACTGGCAAGCAACACCCTATTTTTGTAATTAGAGCAAAGTTTAGTGAAGCCATCCAACATTTTTGATGCCATTTATACAGGATCCTGATAGATATGAGCACAATGTTGCAATCATAAGTACTGGTACTCTCTGTATCACATGCACATACATGAACAACTGTGGCATGTAAAATCATTGAGAAATGATAGTTTCAATTATTACAAAGTATTGCATCAGCCCATGAGTAAATTGTAGAGCTTTTGCTGCTATGTCTGTACAAATTAAAGTTTTTGTTGTGGGGCTCGTCACACCTGGTTTCCTCATGTACAAACTCATATATTGTATACACTTACACATGTACATGTGTGTAGTATATAAAGTGCCACTGTGGTCTCCTCTTTCATTCATCTTAGTAAGAGGTACTTTCTTGCTTTTTTTTCCTTCTTACATTCATAATGTATATTTAGTTTTCTAATTAAGCATTCCTATTTAATGGTTATTATTGAGACCTTTATCAAGTAGAGATGAGCAGTGTAACATCAAGTGCTGTACTGTACTGTAGTGAAAACAGCATTGTGTTCCTGAAAGGAGCACTGGACCTTTGGTAACATGTGATTACTTTCCCTTCTTTGTTACAGGTTTGAGATGCAAGAGTGTCCAAGGAATTGCCATGGATATGTTTCCAGTGACGATTCAATCCTTGTTTGAAGGAAAATCTACTGGAACATTGAGGACAACTAAACTTATCACTGACACTGTCATAATCCAACTCTTTAAGAGTTTCTTCATACTGGAAATTTACAGTATTTTATTTTTATGGAATAGTTCATCAGTATTTTGTCAATGGCATTGGGAATGTTATACTAGCATACAAACAGACTGCATTTTCAGATAAAGTTGACTAACATAGTACTCAAGGTTTCTTCAGTTAGTGACCTCTTAGTGCTGCCTTGAGTCATCGCACAATGCTACCATTTACTCTAACACATTGGAGAAACATTTCTATGAACAAATTGGGGTGGGGGAGGGGGGAAGGGAGGAGGAGGCGAGTGAGATACATGGACGCAGGAAAAGTACGTGTTGCTACTAGATATATACACATGTAGTTTGCTCCATTCACTTTATGGAGTTGTGGTCTGTCGACTTAAGAATATGTGTCACCAGTATAACATTTGCTTCAACTTTTAGAATAAGCAGTCACGCCCAAAATTGAAGCCACACCCTTTTATTGTTGTGTGAAAACAAGTATTATAATTATAAAACTACAGTTGCAAAATTTTGATGTGTACCCACAGCTATTTTTCCAAGTGATCATGTACTAGCATGATTGAGTTGCTGCTTGGGGTGGGTCTGTCAGCACACAAATGGTGGTCAGCCCCACAGAGATGGTCAGCCCCACAGCAATGTTCAGCCACGCAGAGATGGTCAGCCCCGCATCGACGGTCAGCCATATGCGCATGCGCACGTGCTTAAGGTTCAAAGTTCATTTGATTGGCCGCGCTCTGAGGTCAAAAGTGAGGGTCAGCCGTTCTGCACATAACGTCGTCCATTAACAACGCTCCCGTGCGGAAGCTTTGCGATTCTGTGCGGGCGGCTTTTTTGCGACTTGATTTAGCGGCTTTTTCAGCGACTTAATTTAGCGTCACTCCCCTGTGGGAACTTTATTTTGACCCCTACTGTATTTATTCAGCAAATGTGCCAGATATCTCAATTTATATTCAGTTGTGGTTATTTTTGTTTATATATTATATATATACCTATTTATAGAGGCAAAGAATTGTTTTCTTTTTATAACTAATATGAACTAAAAACAACTCACATAGCTACAGAGTTGAACTGTTACTGGATTAATGGAATATACACAAGTGGAACACTAAAGTAAGGAAGTGGTACATTTACTCATTCATTGATTAGAACAAGTCAAACTGTAGCAGTCAGTAAAGCTAATGGCATATTAATCACTAAATTGTTACATATTTCTCATTCTTGCCATAGATATACAACGCGAAAGTGGGATTGGAAACGGAATTATATACGTACGTATTTTGACCCCATCCGCGTTACCTTAATTAAAATTGTACTCGTAAAAAACAACATTTACTGGCACGCGCGTTACCAACGTGCTCTAACGTGCTCTGAAGAGACTATGGTGGGTAAGTCTGTTAGAATTAGTGCTTCTTGTATTCTAGCATCTTTCAGCTAGCTTTAATATTTTTTTTAGGCACTGCTGAAATAGAATATTGTCTTCTGAAAGACAACCTCCAGAAGTTATTGGAAGATGATGGTTTTAAAGTGAAGTCTGAAAGAGCCACAAAAGCATTAAAAGCAGCTGCTGCCTTGCTCACATGGTGTATAGCTGAGGAAAGTAAGAAAGAATTGGATAGTTTTTCAGATTGGCTTGTGTCTTCCTTAAGAAAATGTCTTTCAGCTGATCAGCGTTCTTTTGTGTTGCGGGCTGAAAAAATATGGGCAATGTTTCATCAGTTACGAACCAGCAGGGATTTTAGAAGTAAGTGGGATAGCTTTTTTGAAACCTCGATCAAGAAAAAAGCCATTGCGACCGTGTATCAGTACATAACCACAAGAATATTCAGGGAACTTATAAAGAACAAATTTGAAATAAAGAAGGATGTCACACGTATCCATTACACCCTCACACTGGATAAAAAAAATGCTCTTCGGTACGTTGCAGGATACGTGTGCCTTAAAGTACAAAAAAAAATAGAAAAAAATGCACACAATTATAAGGATGAAATAGTGCTCCTACTTATTGAGTTTTATGGTGATAGCATGAATGGCAGTGGAACAGAAGAATGGACAAACCAGATTGATAGAGGGGGATTATGGCACATTAGTGATGACACCTACTTGGTTCTCGAAATAGTTGAATATGAAATAAGAAATTATTTGCATGTGAAGGCTCTCACAGAAATAGATGACAGCACAAAGAAGACAATTCTGGATGCAATAATGTCCAATGAAGACCTGTTGACATTGTGGGGTATGTCTACTGGACATTATGGTGAGGAAGTATCACAGGAAGTGTTAAGGAGACTAAGTGAAATGTATTTGACAGTGGTGGATTTTCTTTTGCCAGCTCCTGTCTTGAGTTATACAAGCAACCAAACAGAACACAACTTCAAAAATCAAAAGGACTTATGATCTGGCCTATAAAATATTAATCATTATAAAGAATTAAGAATTTCGATAAGATTTACTATAATATATTTACCTGAATGTTTGTCATACACAAGGTCTTCTCTAACATGAATCTCATCAAATATTATAACCACATTCTTTTCTCTTTCTGGGCAATTGAGAATGTTGGCTGCATCCATCATCTGTTGATCAACACTCACGGAGAAACCTGTTGTTGCTTGGGTATAGTAGGTGTAGTCTCTAAGTGTTCTTTGAGATGGTAGCTTCAATACACCACTGTTGCGAAGCAAGTCATATGCTGATCCAGAGAGGTGGCGTAGATAGAGGCACCACCTAATTTTTTTATGTCCACACATATACAACAAGAATCATGATCAAGACAAAGTCTTGGATCATCTAAATATAATTAGCATTTTACACATGCATTAATTTGAAGCCCTCAACTTCAAACAACAAGTAAGATTCATCTCTCTGTAATGATTAGAAGCTGCCAGTCCCTCAAACTGGTAAAAGTTCTGAGGATCCCCTTCACTAATGCTCATAATAAAAAGTGACTCAAATAACTCATAAAGGTTCTGCCCTTTGTTTTCCCCACATAACTCTAGCTTGTACCTGACCATAGCTGCCTCCCATTTCATTGACTTAGCATTTTTAAGACTTGCTGCATGCTTCTGCTGCTTCCAGAATATTGCCATAAAAGAATCTTCAGGATACTTGTCAAGTATCATCTGATGGTTCTCTTCCATTACTGATTACAGGTCTTCATGCAAGTGTTCATCCACCTAATATCATGCCAAAATATTTTCATAGAAGACGATACAAACGTATTGATTACCTGTACCCCTCTCCTTTCAATTTCAGCTTCAAGCCTCTCCCTGAGACTCTTTTCACGGCGCTGGCATGTCTTGGTCCTATCCCGCAATTATATATCTTTTAAGAAAAACTACAATATTCTTTGGATATGAAAGTATTTGGACAAGAAGGGTGCCCAGAATGTGAAGATCAATATTGTAATCAAATCCTAAAAAGCCGGAGGGGAGGGGGGGCGCAACACAAGTCCAAGGGGAGGAATAAACTGTGCAAATAAAATGCAATTTGTGTGGAGTTCTTACTTGATGATCAGTGATCTTGCTCAATACCAGTAGCTCCATATCATTTGGGCTGGTATTCACCCACCCTAAATAAAAATTATATACATCAAAGACCCCAGAGGTATTAATTCTTAATTAATATTTAGTGAATATGCAAGTACCATAATATGTATAAACATATACCGATTTATTTGTTCAGTTAGACCCGAGAGTGTCTCGCTCGCTCGCCAACAAGATGGTTTACAAATTACCTTGAGGAAGTACTGACAGTGCTTTCATTCTTTTCGTTAACTTGGTAACATTGACCACAGGCAAGTTGCACATTAAAGTAGTTGGTAACACCTGGACACCCTCAATGGCAATGTTCACTTTCCTGGCTGTATCAAGAACTTGTGGTAAATGATTAAGAAGTGAACTGTTTGAATCAAGATGATCACCAGAAATCAGTAGATACCAGTGAAATGTCTCTCCAATCACAATAGTGTAATTTACCTATTACAATATATAACCAGCTATTATCACTACACTATTCTTTTGTTGTGTTGAATGTTTTACCAAGACAACGCCATCCTTGACCTCTACTTTGGTAAGAAACAACTGGCTAGAGTCACTACTAGCGACTACCCATCCTATGATAACATAATTATTTATAATAATTTATATAGTACAATGAAGCACATACCAAATTGAAGCACAGAGAGTTCTTTCAATCTCTTCTGTAGAACAGCAAAAGTACTTGCCCGCAACTCCCATAATAAATTTATGGGAAGAGAGATGGAAAAGCTTGGTCTCGTCCACTCAAGGGTGTCAAGTGACAAAGGGACATGACTAACTGCCACTGAACGTCCACGTCTCTTTCTAGGGCCATTCTTGATGGGTATGGAGAGCCTGAACTTTCTAGGCATACTGCAGATGAAATGTATTTATAATAAACTAAATCTACTGATAATATGTGACCCACATCATAGTAAGTGAAATTTATTTATCAGTTGAATAAATTTGTTCAACCATTGTGATCCTACAGGGGTACACAAACTTGCATCTTTCTTGGCCCCCAAAACACCTTCATAAGCATGTCACAAGCACGCATTGGCCTGCAAATTTTTTTTGAAAGGCCTATATGTAACTAAAAACTATGTTATTTCCAAAAATCATTATCAAAAGGCATAGTTCTCAACGTGCCGGTTTCTAGAACCCTACAAAATGGTGAATACACCTAACTATCAGGCTCGCTCGCCATTTGTGCTCAAGCACACCACTAAGTATATTTGTGGGGACGTGTGCATGTCATTTGTACTTTGACCCTCGCGCATTTTTGTGTTAGCTCGGTGTTTGACCCTGTCCTGAACTTCACTAAACTGAACCCTCTGGTTTAGCGATCATTACCCCGTATCATACTAGAAATGCGGTGCAGTTTGAACTAAAAAACTTGCCTGAGTACCATTTCTATGTGAGTTAGTGGTGGTGGTAAGTTAATACACTATTTATCATAGCTATAAGCCCTACGCAACAGTATTTACTTGAATATTCATTGTCCACTAGACTAACCATGAAGGTAATGTGTAAATATATCCGGTTGTGTGAAAGTATTGTGGGTTACAGCTACTATTATGAATACCACAAAGAAAATGTTACTTGTTTTTTGTTTGTTTGTTTTTTGTTTTTTTCCAATTCAAACAGTTGTGGGGAGTGGTTACCATGGCATTGAATCCCCTTTACTGTATCTGCATAAATTAAAAAGCTCGCCGTTTTTTTGGAGCTTCTAAGTGCCGCTTGTTGGTTGTCAAGGGCCACTGGTAGTCAGAATGGCTTCTAAAGAAGCTACCAATACTCGGGCTAAGCTAAGATGCTTGGGATAAATACGCAATAGATGCACTTCGAACAATGTCAGCACTACTATATGCTTCAGATGCTGTTTACTGTGGTTTGGTATGTCACACCTCTTACACCACACTCAATTCCTGGCCAGACCACACTTAGAAATGCCAGAGAATCCCCTAGTGGTCTCATGTTTGATTCCTGGTGATAGCCAAACTTCTTTTTTTCTTGTGTTGTTTTTAAAAGCCAGTTAAAGAGAGAGAATACGTCTAATGAGTAAAACAAGGCTGAGTATTTCTATGCTCTTGATTTTTAGATCCAGTGAACTGTGAGATACTCGTCTTTAGTTACATGAAAATGGTGACGTTACGACTATGAAGCAGATTATTAGACGAAAACTTGGTCAAACTGGTTGGAAAGCCAACTACTTAGAATTTGTACATGGGGCCCATTGCCCATGTGCAACGAGTAGAGGAATAGCAGTTGTACCATGTCTACCAAAACTGTGTGTGAGTTTGACGTGTGTGTATGTATGTGTGTGTATGTTGCAGGAGGCAGGCATGACATGCTGCGTGACTGCTGCAAGCAGAATGATTAATGGAAATTGTGTTGGTATTTCAAGAACTCATTGTATGGAGACACGTGAATGTGTGTAAACATTGCATTGTGACAGTTATTGCTGTTGGCTATGATCTGCTGGTGTACTTCTCATCTTCATGTCATCAGTGTACACATCTTAGACTGAGGTGGGTACACGGATACATGGATGATTTCATCTTCAGAGATGTCAACTAAAGGAAGTTACGCTTTGTGTACATTTCACTACATTTTGTACATTTCAGTTGATTGTAAGGAGGTAAGTGGGGAGATTACTGATAATAGATTTTGGTGGTCTTTGTGTTTAGTTTCAGTTTGTTTGTTTTTTGAGTGTGTTTGAACTTAAAAGCAGCACACTACACAAGAGAGTTGAAAATGCAGCTGTAGGTTGTAGTGAGTACATTCAGCATCAGCTGTATGTGCACATGTACATGCATTATATCTACTGCTTTTTATTATAAGTATAATATGAAGAATGTTCATAATTACTGCTGAATTTTGGGTGTGGTCAAAGGAAATGGGGGTGTGTTTAAAATGGGTGTGGTCAAAATAGGTATATATTTGAATACTATTTTTATGATAATGATGACAACAATTAAAACTTTGAAAAAATACTTGCTCGACGTTCAGAACACCCTACAAATTCATTTAGTAATGTTTTAAGATTGATTTCATCAGTCTGTCTTTGTGTACATGTAGCAGCATCAAATAATTGAGCCGATCCTCAAACACGCTCTTTTTCTACTCACACACACAAACACGCTCATTTCTATACACACACACACACAAACACGCTCACACAACACAAACACACTCTTTTTCTACTCATATGCACACACAAACACGCTCTTTTATTCTACTCACTGTAGGCACACAGGAATCTGACATCAAGTCATCTTTGAAGGAGGGGGAGATGTAGGCACAAGCCTACATGAGAACTGAGCATTGTGGGTTTATTGTATTTGTAATTTGTAAGTTCTATTCATCTTTTGTTTCCTTTTTCTCTTTGTTAAGGGCTGGCTATATAAAGCCACTGAGTTGTGTTCTTCTTTCTGTGAATTTGAGATTCTTTTAAATTATATTTAAACCCTGACCAATTCCTTTGGGGAGAGGGCTTTAGCGGTAGCTAAGAGAATCTAAGAGGAAGAACTGGTGGCAGGGACTACTACGTGTAGGAACAGTATACATACTTGACCTTCATGAATCCATCGACCTCGTAGCCATAACCAACACTCACACACAAACACACTCTTTTTTCTGCTCACACAAACACGCTCTCTATCTGCTCACACACACACACACACTCATTTCTACTCGTACACACAAGCACATTCTTTTTCACCATTTTTCTACTCACACGCACACACAAACACACTCTTTTCTACTCACAGTATAGTTCCATAGCAGGGCCATAACAATATGGAATAAACCAAATCAAAGGTTCTGAAGTGGTTGATATTATCATAATAGTGAATGGGTTAAAAAAGAAATTTTGTATTAGCTAAGGTTTAGAACGATGCTGTCATAGGTAGAAAGCTAGAATAATTACTGACAATGCTAACTACATTGCAAACTGTACTTACACTAGCGACAAATAAATATCTTAGACTTCGTTACTTATCGCAATCATTAAACGCCAAGCCATCGCTAAACAAGCCTCAGGAAAATGAAATTTATCGGTAAAGGTCGTCAATTTGGGGTTTTTTAATTTTCTTTTCTTTTCTTTTTTCTTCCTTTTTTCTTTTTTTTTTCTCCATTATATATTTTCAACGTAAAACTCCACTTCCTGCAACTTCATTAACTTCACAGCGGCAACCAAAGCTAACATGGGCCACAATAAAATATTTGCTCACGTTTATGATGTGACGATAGGGGCATTACCTACAAAACTAGTACCTATATGGAGCTGAAGCTTGGCGTTTTCTAAAAAATACCCTGAAGTTAAAAAAGTAGAAAATTGAAGTTCTTAAATCGTTATTGTAAGTTCATACCTAAATAACAGTCAATTGTCTGTAATCTCCAAATCAAAGTGTGACCGACACACAGGATGACTACTGTAACCCTCTCTCAGGATGACTACTGTAACCCTCTCTCAGGATGACTACTGTAACCCTCTCTCAGGATGACTACTGTAACCCTCTCTCAGGATGACTACTGTAACCCTCTCTCAGGATGACTACTGTAACCCTCTCTCAGGATGACTACTGTAACCCTCTCTCAGGATGACTACTGTAACCCTCTCTCAGGATGACTACTGTAACCCTCTCTCAGGATGACTACTGTAACCCTCTCTCAGGATGACTACTGTAACCCTCTCTCAGGATGACTACTGTAACCCTCTCTCAGGATGACTACTGTAACCCTCTCTCAGGATGACTACTGTAACCCTCTCTCAGGATGACTACTGTAACCCTCTCTCAGGATGACTACTGTAACCCTCTCTCAGGATGACTACTGTAACCTCTCTCAGGATGACTACTGTAACTCTCTCTCAGGATGACTACTGTAACCCTCTCTCAGGATGACTACTGTAACCCTCTCTCAGGATGACTACTGTAACCCTCTCTCAGGATGACTACTGTAACTCTCTCTCAGGATGACTACTGTAACCCTCTCTCAGGATGACTACTGTAACCCTCTCTCAGGATGACTACTGTAACCCTCTCTCAGGATGACTACTGTAACCCTCTCTCAGGATGACTACTGTAACCCTCTCTCAGGATGACTACTGTAACCCTCTCTCAGGATGACTACTGTAACCCTCTCTCAGGATGACTACTGTAACCCTCTCTCAGGATGACTACTGTAACCCTCTCTCAGGATGACTACTGTAACCCTCTCTCAGGATGACTACTGTAACCCTCTCTCAGGATGACTACTGTAACCCTCTCTCAGGATGACTACTGTAACCCTCTCTCAGGATGACTACTGTAACCCTCTCTCAGGATGACTACTGTAACCCCTCTCTCAGGATGACTACTGTAACCCTCTCTCAGGATGACTACTGTAACCCACTCTCAGGATGACTACTGTAACCCTCTCTCAGGATGACTACTGTAACCCACTCTCAGGATGACTACTGTAACCCTCTCTCAGGATGA
>WLWD01000424.1_pt1 | contig 18208 bp, 10 predicted proteins | sample 6712731 | NCBI WGS metagenome assembly WLWD01 (sample SAMN12718690, study PRJNA576275) | sponge metagenome | isolation source: marine sponge | host: Mycale hentscheli | place: New Zealand: South Island, Marlborough, Capsize Point | collected 2014-11-01
CAGTCCATACTCTCGCTTTACCCAATCCATACTCCAGCTTTACAGAGTCCAAACTCTCGCTTTACCCAGTCCATACTCTTACTTTACAGAGTCTATACTCTCGCTTTACCCAGTCCATACTCTCACTTTACCCAATCCATACTCCCGCTTTACAGAGTCCATACTCTCGCTTTACCCAATCCATACTCTTGCTTTACCCAGTCCATACTCTCGCTTTACCCAATCCATACTCCCGCTTTACAGAGTCCATACTCTCGCTTTACCCAATCCACACTCTCGCTTTACCCAGTTCATACTCTCGCTTTACCCAATCCATACTCCCGCTTTACAGAGTCCATACCCTTCTCTCCGCTTGATCCTGAGTCGCTAGAGTCAGCATCAAGCAAGTCTAAAACTTGCACCGCATTGTAATTTCTAGACGCCATCTTCCAAAAAATGACTTTGAAAAAAAATTTTTTTTGCATAGTTACCGGGGTCACACGACACGCTCACTTTTTTCCTATGATGTAATAAGCATTACCTAAGACGGTACGTAATAGGGAGGTCCCCAGTTGAACTGGCGATTTTATAAAAAATGGAGAAGACAGTAAGTCCAACCGCAAAGTCTTGGTCGGCAAAGAAGCGGTTGTTTCAATGTGTTATGGAAGGCTACTGAGCTCAAGCAATTTTTTGCTGCTTCTACAAAGCTCTGGAGATGACTGGATCCATAAATGAAGCTGCTGTGAAGAAGGTAACTTTTAAAAAAATTCGACGGAGAACCGATGTTGTTTTTTTTTGTCGAGGAAGAAATAAACGCAACTGCTGTGAGGTACTGTCGAAGCAGTCCTGGCTGAAAGCTATTTTAGATGCTTCTCCAATGCATTGGGCACCTGTGTATGCAATCTGAAGGTTCTAGCTATAAAGTAACTATTTTTAAAAATTCGGAGAAGTCAATCGGTCTTCACCCACTTCAAAGCGGGATCCGGAACGAAAGGGTTAAAAAGTGAATATTTAAGGTGAAGGGAAATACTTAAATCATGCCCATCTCCTTTCTCATCATAGTTCTGCACGAAAGTTGTGTCACCCTTTAGATAGCACAAACTCAACCTTGCCCACTCTTAAAGTGATTTCTAAATGAATCCCTGAATATTACACTTGTGTGTCAAATAACGACAGTGACCATGTGTGTATTCATGAATAATCCATCAGCTTAAACAGTCTGGCAAAGCATTATCCTTACTTCAATGGGTAAAGAGTCATCTCATTCAGTAGAGAGTGATTAATTGTTACTAAAAAGTGGGTGGAATAGATGAGGGAAGGCAGTGTTGGTTTCAAAAGTTTCGTGGAGCGTGAGTCCACAATCATGATGGTAGGACAGAGATTCAGAAGCAGGATAATTAGACAAAGGACTCTATGACTCAAGAAGACAGAACTAAAGAAAGGAAATATGGGGGATAAGAAAAGCTTAGATAGTTTAAAATGAAGAGAGCAGGAGAGGAAAACTAATTAACCGTACTCGATAGTAGAGAATGATAACTGAGCAAATAAACTTCAATACGTCAAGCGCCACTGTGTGGCGGGGTACTTGATGCTAGTATATTATAATATACATTATATAATTCCCCTTCAAAAATATTTCCTAATTTAGAATCCACCTAACCTTGCAAGCCACTTTTACTCGACTGCATAGTCCACCACACATGTGATCTTCTTATCTTGTTGTATAAAGTCCTGAACAATCAATAAATTAAAAAATTCTCAAGAATTTCTTAAAAATCAATGTGTACTAAATAATCATACCAACATTGTAATTAAGGCCAAGCGCCTCCTCATAGTGAACATTTTGAAGAAACTATCTAAATATGATACTCTAGTAAAGTTGCACAACATTCGAATCGAGCACCTATCACAGTTCAATAGCATCTGAGTGCAGTATGCAGTTAGGCAGTACTCAAAATTACAACACTCAAACTCATAATAATGCCATGCTAATTACTCAAAGAATCTATATAATAATATGCTCGTGTGTCAGTAACAAAAATCAATAGTGTGTATTCATGAATAATTCACGAACTTAAAAAGTATGGTGGTAAAGCATCGTGATACCTTGAATAGGTTGTCTCATTCAGTTGAAAGTGATTAATAGTACACTAAAAAGAGGGTTAAATGGACAAGGAGAAGGCGGCGTAGTGAAATCACTGAGTATAGGCGGCATAAGTTTCAAGAAGGAAGGGGAAAGTGCGAAAAAGAAGGCAACATTTCAACAAAGCCCAAGTCCACAATCATGATAGAAGGACAGAAATATTCAGAAGCAGGAGAGACAAAGAAATAGAAGGGACTCCATGACTCGAGAAGAAAGGTGAAAGAAAGGAAAGGTTGGGGATAAAAAAAGCTGGGATAGTTCAGGAAAAAGAGAGCAGAAGAGGGAAACTGATGTAGAGAATGATAACAATGAATAAAACTAACTTATGCTACTGCATTCTTACTGTGCAATAAGTCAAGCGCCACTATGAGGTGGGGTACTTGCTAGTTGTAAATATTTTTTGTCTTGCAGCCTAAGGGTGGCGGATATGCCCTAACTCCTCCCACCCCTTTCCAAACAAAATTTCTAGATAAAACCCTGACTATAATAAATTTCTGTTATAACAGTAATATTATTATTATTTATTATTAATAATAAAACTGTTGCTCTTCTTGACAAGAAGCTACTCAACTTTATTGTAAATGTTGCAGAACTAGAGTGCTCCTAATGTCTATCATCAAATATCTTGTGGCTACATGAAAACTAATCATGAAAGAAATTAGTAATACAACTGGTAGACATCACTCAAGTGATAAAAGCATAAACCACAGCCTACAATTTCTCTGTCCTAAGGCTTAGAAAGTCCAAGAACTACAGTTCCAATAGAACACACAAACATCACCAGCTCATACATGTGTCTATTACCATGTGACAGGAGTCCACATCCTTCACTTGTTCAATAAAAACTGATGCATATCACTCATACCCCATCTCCTCCACCTGGACTTTAATGAAACTAGCCCCCTATCACATTCCATTCAAAGGTCATATCCTGTCAATTCTTTACCCTCCCCCACCCTGCAAGCCACACAGCAACAACAGGAAGGTCACAAACATCACCTAAATCAGGTATGCCCTGGGCATCATCATAAAACAGTTTGAAGAATCACCTCAACCAAAATGATGAACACTCAACTCAAATGAGACATGTACACCACAACTTGAGACTTGCTTGATTCCATCTATATTGAGGACTTCGTCAAGAACAAACACTTGCCAGTAAGTCTTGCCTCGCAGTTTGGTTATGAGCCAGCTTGTCTGAAGTCAACTAGGGCAAGACCTTCAACTTGCCAGTCAGTCCAGTAAACCTGAGTGTTTTATTCACATGGTCATAATAACCCGTAGCAGCTAAAAATATTATGTGACACAATCTGGGCAGTGTGTAGAGGAGGCTATAGGGGCAAAGCCACTGTGATTGATATCAGCAGTGGCGTAGAAAGAGGGTGGGGCTTCAGGCCACCAAAATTGTGGGGCATAATCTAACAAGGCAACTTCTCACATGAACACTTTTAAACCCCCCCCCGACCCCAAGAAAACGTGCCCCTTTACTAAACATCTTCCAACACCGCTGATCAGTCGTGTGACTACTACAAATACTAATGGCTAGCACAAGTATTGACAATAGGCTTCAATTGTATATTCCACAGATTATTTGTAAGGTTACTCTGGAGTATTGACTGCCTTAGTGTACAACAACTTAAACTAAAATAGTTTAAACCTACACGACTAACACTTGCACAACTCATTCAAAGTAGAGTATATTATAGTTATTTCACATTAATCCCACCCCTACACCACCGCCGCATTAATTCACGCAGTATCTAACGCCTGAGCATACCTAATCAATATGACAGACCACTCACTGTAGCTCGTCAAGCCTCTTCTCCCACCACATTTCTTTCCACATGCGCTGCGTGGGCACTAGATCTGAACAAATGACGACCGTTGTTTTAATCTTGTTGGGCGGTACCTTTCCGTTGCTATAGTTATAAGAGAAGTAAAAACAATAACAAATCCATCATTGTGCGAATTGGCAAGTTTTAAAGCGTATAAGGAAAGCTAGGGGGTGTTTTAGATAAAGAAGGATCAATCCGTCACTAAATTGAGGAGTGTCGGGCCTGCAGGTATCTTCTGACGAGTAATGCAGCATACATCACGCCAAATAGTTATCTGACCCTCAGTAGGAATAGCTACTTCATTATTTATGCAAAATGCATTGCTTATATTAAACTATAATATGCAATAAAATATATTGCTGTTATACTACTTATAATAATATACACAATCTGTATACTTCAATGGCATGATAAACAAAACTATTTTCATCAGAATGGTTTAGCTATACCAGTGGATCTAGAACCATATAGCTACATAGCTACTCTTAGACTTGACAAATTCATAATTTTGTAACTGGACTAGATAATAGATAATACAAACAACGCAGTGATTTATAATAATGGTATGTATAAGTTACTGATACGACATCCAGACTTTATCCCTACCAATTGTAACATTGTATGTGAAAACTGTATAACAGACACTAAACGTTGCATAACAGACTCTAACGTTGCACTAAGGTCAATTGATAGTTTTCCAGCTACTCAACAGAGAAGAAATTTTTTGAGTTATTATTCAATTGTAGGCTTTATTTGATGTGGCTATAGCTATAGTGTCTTTGAGACACATGTGTACGTGATCGCTACTTGGATTTATCATAAGTCTTAAGTGTACAATTAGATATATGTATTAGTAGTACAAATAACGACAGCCTGAGCTTCCCAAGTCAGGCAAATTTTAAAAAAAATCCCACTTTATGACTGCTTCACATTTCCTTGCTGTAACTGTAACAGCAACATAACAATTTAAGTTGCTTTTCTCTGGTGGCTAACAGTATTTTCCTTTCAAATTCTGTAATGAATATTTCAGGGTAGAGGGACTAACTGTGCCCAACATACATTTCTATAACCAGTTAGTTTAGATCTATACTCTGCACACTTCTTCACTTGACTGGCTTTCTTAGCATGTTTTCTTCTTTGAAGATATCAGGGGAAATTTTATCCTATTCTGAAGTCTACCACTGTTCCATGAAACAAAGGTCATTACTTTTGGCTTTTGGCACCAGACCTCGACACACCACCATAAGGATACTGTACATAAAGCTTATGACAAAAGTACAATACTTTTGATGCTGCTTTCTTATTGACCTTTAGCAGAAATTCTCATTTCAATATCTAGCATTTAACAATGTCTCAAATTTTAAGAAAGATGAATACATAAACTATAATATATGGAATGATGAATACGCCATGAAATAATTCAGGAATTAAAGGAGTAGGTGAGTGTACAATGTAACAAAGGTGCAATATTCTTTTTTCAGGATACAAAATGATAAAAAACATGATGAATGTGTAAATTAATTATTCACACAAAACAACAAATATTTTTCTCCAGCATTATGATCAGACATTCTGCTATCCGTCATCAAAGTTAGAAGTGCAGTGTCTAGGAATTTTCCGTAGACTTCATAATGAACAACATTATCATGCCATCTTCTCCTAGAGAAACTTCACTTGACCTCCTCTAAATCTAAAATAACAAAATAAAAACAACAAACAAACACATAAACAAAAAAGACTGATAATCATGTGTTTATAGTTGTCTATGTTTCATACACACTGTAGAGTAGATAGAAACCTAACCTCCACCTCCCCAAGATGGAACCTCCCCCTTCCTCAGAATTTTTGAAAGTTAATAATTATAGTAATTAGATTACAGTGAGTTGTAACATCATGCTGTGATTGATTAAATGTTGATCAGTATGAATACTCTCATGTAGCAGAGTTTGATACAGAAAAATGGAGGGGGAAACCGAAAAATTTCCCTCTCAAACAGAGTTCTTCCCCCCCTCCCCTCCCCAACTATAGCCGTTCTTCTCCATGTATTCAGTGTTGGACGTAGGAACAGGAATTGGGCAAGGGGAAGGAGTGGTGTCAGTGTTTGAGGGTGGGGCTACACAGATTTAGATGTGTACACATGCTGTAAATTACAAACGGATAAACAAAAAAAAATCATACCAAATCAACTCATAAATCATATCTTATTTTCTCTTTCTGGAGTGGGGGGGAGGAGGGATGGGGAGTTGAGGGAAAAGTGGGGGGAAGACATGTGCATCAAAGTAAAAATGGTTTAAATTGGTTGTGCTTCAAGAACTACACGTGGGCACATTGGAGCATTCATCATGCAGCGTTCAGTATGGGAGAATATTGAATGCTCGTGTGATTCAGAAATTCTTATACTCAGTAATTACTATACCCACTTTCATACTATACCCACTTTCATAACAAAATGTGGACATATATTTAGCATGTGGGTATTCAGGGGTTCATTTAGGGGGGCCAGGGTGGTGCTCACCCTCTCCCCTCCCTTGAAGGCGTTTCGTCCCCCCTTGAAATATTTTAAACTTTCGTAAGCAAAAAAGCAAAGTTAAAATGTGAATGATGAAGATTGTAAATGATTAAATCACAAGTCCTCTACTATCTTAATTATGTACAAAAGTTATGACCCCTAAGATAGCGAAAGCTCAGTCTTGCCCCCCCTCCCCTCCCTAGATTAATTCCAAAATGAACCCCTGAGTATTGGGGATTGGAGGGGGAGGACAGAAGTTAAACCAACAAACACATCCATCTCTTTATGGTCATGGTAACCAGTGAACAGCAAAAGTCATCTACTAGGCAGCTATAAGGATACCCAGCACACTATGGTTGGAAACAACCAACCTCTCTGTATTCTAATGTGTTTATATATGAGATCAATATATATGAGTTCACTCAATTATGGTGTAGATTGTGTAATAAAGTGCTTTAATTAGAGAAAACACCTATCACATAATTGTTATAGTTCACAGTCACACATATCTTAATGATATTCTGTGCGATATCTACTCCATACTGAACTCCATTAGAGTTAGCTCATTAAACCTTATTACTAATAAGCTTCCACAATAATTACCAACTCTACAATTAAGCAAGTATGTGTGTGAAGTTAAAACTCCCTGTAAATGCATTTATAAAACCAGATCAAACGAAGTATATATTTTACAATTAGATTGTGCAATAAAGTGTGTGTTTTAGTTCACTGGCTCAGCGCTGTGGGACGACATCCCAACTAAATTGGTGGGGCCGCCCACATTCCAGGAACTATGAATTGAATATTATGTGTTTGTGCTTGTTTTGGATTCAGTTACATGTGTTTTCGGTTATGGGACTCAGTTAATTTTTAAAGTCATGTCACCTGTGTGTGTGTACATCTTGTTGTTCATTGTTGTGTTGTCCGGGCTGTGCATATAAGACTTCGTGTTTTGTGTGTGCAGTCAGTCAGTTCTCAGCTGCCATTTGTGCCATCTGATCTCGTTAGATTAAACTAGTATAATCCTGAGTCCACCTTTCGAGGGGGGGCTGTCGAGGGGAAGGCATACTGATTCTGGTGGCAGCAGCTTAATTGCTGTCACCATTATGTGAACCTAAAGGAGGAACTCATGAGCTTCACTAAGGGAGGCCCACAAGCGCCACTATACACTAGCAAGCTATTTACAAAATCATCTCAGGACCAAATGAATGATTTATTGGCTATTCTAATTAGGTATCAATATAGCTTGAGCAATGAAAACAGTATATGTAAAAGCTGTCTTTATAAGCGAAGAAGCTAAAAGGCCAGAGACATTTACCAGTATCCATTTTCAATGTTAACCTAGAGCTACAAAATGTAACACTGAAAGTTAACATATATAATATATATATATATATATAATTGGCGAGCGAGCGAAGAGAGTGAGACACTATCAAAGGTAACACAATTGAAAATCGGGGATATTTGTTTGTTTGAAAATATGTGTGGACGTACGTATGTCATTTTGTATTTTGACCCTCGCAACTCCAATTCCAGAACTCGTTAACTTTACAGTACAAAGCCAAACCATGATGGACAGCAAGAAATTATTTGCTCAAGTAATTATGACGTAATGATAGGGGGCAAAACCCACAAAAGCTAGTACTGATGCAGAGCTGACAGCTTCGTGTTTCTCAGCCTGAAATGGCACCATAAAAGGTCTTAAATGGTTGTTTTGAATTAGCTCATACCTAAATTCACAATTAAGTGTAGTAATTGAGCATGACAGACAAACGGACAGAACACAAGTATTGTAATCCTTTTGCACACACGTGGTGAGGGCTAATAATGAAAGTTCCATGAGATATAGTAGTAACTCCATACTGAATGTTGTTCATTCATACTTCCTTAAAAGCGAGCTATTAGGGGTGTGGTTGGGGGGGGGGGGGACGACGGAAATAATCAAGTAAGTCACGAGGTTAAATTCTTGTGATAGAGATAAACTCATACAAGATGAACGCCATGATTTGTGATAGCATTGAAGGAGATGTGGGACACATGTATCATGAGCTCAAAAGTGCTTATTTAGCCTCAGCTTGTATGTGCAAGAGAGTTATAGTAGTCGTCCCGTCTGTCACGCTCTGATATTGGAGATTACTAACTATTAACTGTTGATTTAGGTATGAACTTACTCAGAACGAAGATTTAGGACCATTCATTGTGCTGTTGTTGTTTTTTTATTTCGGGCTAATTGTTGAGAAAATGCGAAGCTTTCACCACCGCGTAGGTACCAGCTTTTGTGGGTTACGCCCCCTATAGCATCACGTCACAATCACATGAGTAAATAAAATTACCAAGTTCAAAGAAGTTAAATTTCACGTTGAATATGTATACCAGTGAGTGTTTCTGGCTAGTTTAGCATCTTCTCTTATGAAGACAGTGTTTCTATGTACCATTATCATTGCTCGAGCTATATTGTTGCCTGATTAAAATAACTAATAAATATTGCTCGTTCTTTTGGTATGAGATTATATTGAAATAGCTTGGTAGCTGTGGGGCCAGAAAATTCAGCGAGTGACTCCACCCAGAGGGCGGAGCCACAGAAGCAGATACCTAACAGAGAAGCAAGCAGGAGCAGGCTGAAGAGCCTGAAAGAACTTGTTAATATAATAGAACTCATTAGCAAGTAGTTAGAGAGTTTGTGGGTGGGTGTGTGTGTGGGGGGGAAAGGGGGGAACTAATTAGTGGTAGCTCCAAGAATATTCTTGTCCAAGTGTGTGTGTGTAGCGTTTATTAGAGTTTTGTTCTAGAAACTTCCTTTTGTAGGCGTGTCCTGGCCTGTACTATTTAAGGCCAGTCCACGCAAGGTCATAGGTCAAGTCTTTTCTATCCGTTTCTGTATTCTATGTCATCATACTTGCGTATTTGAATTAAAACTTAAATCACTTGACGCTTCAGGAGGTAGCTACCTAATAGTTCTACCTGGGAGTTGTGATAACTGGAACTAGTGGCAGCAAGTACCAAGGCAGCCCGGTTCCTGTTCCTACATAATCAAGCAGCCCGGAGCATAGCCTCACAGTAGCGCTGAGGGCAGTAATAATGCAAAAATCCTAAATTTTGAATTCATTTTGTGTACTTGCTATAATTTATATACAGGCTGTTTAAAGAAAAATAAAACAAAAAACGCATATAATATAATATATATATATATGTATATATACTAATAATAGGAACTTTTCTCATTCTAACAGCACATGTTAATTAAAACTTAACCCAACGTTTCAACTTCTTGCCGAAGTCCTCTTCAGGGGTCAACTGAAGTTGAACTTTCCGTGGTGATATATTAAACACAATGTAAGCAGCAAGATTACTGGAGGGTATGCTTACTGTTTAATATATACTGAACGGTGATTTGCAGGCAGCACAACCAGCATCCTGGAAGCTCTAAACCCATGTCTCTGTTAAACTTGTTGTTGTCAGGTTGGTATGAACTCTTCACTCCATACCATATGAATATTGTGATGCATGCACTTTACCTCACTGCTATGTAATTCACACTCTTATTTCTTTCTTTCTAATCCTATTTATGCATTGATCTATATATTCCCAGTTGTGTACATCTTGCCTAATTCATTGCATATAAACCCTTTACCTCACGCATGCATGAATGGATTGTGAACAGACTATATCATTGTCAGCCACTCCCCTCTCAGTTCAGATTTCCCACGTGTTCAATAAGTTACAACAAGACTTGAGAGTGTATGGGATTTCCCTAGTGGCAGTGACTTTGGAGGGAGGAAAGTGGCCAGAGCTGAGACACCTGCGCTGCTCTACTCCGTTCTACTCCTACCCGTGGGTCAAGGCTACTGAACTCAGGTGTCATCTGTATCTGTAGAGCTTCCTTGATCTTTAACTCGAGATTCTTACTGGCTCTGTCTATAACTCCTACCTCTTCCCCTTTAAGTCAATCTCCTCACTTCACTAAGACTAACTGCGACTCATAAGACCAGCACAGCCACACAACTTCTCGAGGGGTCCATGTTGTTACCCCAGATTTGGTAATGGTCATCAAAATTTAGAAAATATAACTTGATAGTGTTAAGCTAGCCAAATTTCCCATCGTTGCCACAACATCAATCACGAAACATAACACAAAGTGTAATGTTACGTGTGTGCATAGGCAACAAAAAAGCAGAGGATCAGTGCATGTACTTCATTATAAAAAATGTGAAACGTCACATAAGTAGGAAAATAAGTCAAGAGCACATTAACAGTATGAAAGAAGGGGAAAAGCCTCATGGAAAAGGTGGGCTATATAAAGAGTAAGAAAGAGAGTACTGTTAGCCATTGATACAGCTAAATTTTACTGCACAGGATATACAGCGTAAAGTCAGAGTATAGCTAGATACTGTCCTGAGTGGTCATTTTCAATCAAGAAGCACTTTGGCACATATGTACACATGAACATTATCAGATATATTTCTTGCACAAGAACAGCTACAAACCCTGAATATGTGTCACCTACAATCACTATTTGAATGTCAGACAACTTACAGTCATAAAATTCATATAAGTTTAACCACTCAAGCTACAGTATTATGAAATCATCAAAATAAAACTTGAGCTTTGATTTTATTACATGTATACCCTTATAAATGCTCACCTACATGATAACATAGGAACCATGATAGTGTACGAGTGTGTATACATGTATGTATGTATGTATGTGTGTGTATGTATATACGTGTGTATGATATGTATGTATGTATGTATGTATGTATGTATGTATAGAGCTGGGCGATATACCGGTATTATCGTTGCACCGCGATAAAAAACTGATATTGCCTTTTTTTCAGAAAACTGTTGGTGTCGTTAAACAAATGCATGAACTTCATGCGCACGACAGATTAAAGGAACAGCCACTTCGCGGTTTGCAAACATGTCCGTAATGCGGTACTAGCAAAGTTTTTAAAGTAGCTAGCAGTGGTTGCAAGTTAAAATTCTGTCTAAAGAAAGCCAACATAGTCTTGCTCCACGGACTAACTTTGTCTGGATAAAATTTACTTTGTTAAATATTATTTATGAAATATCATATATCGCTCTAGCGCGATAATGCAGGTAAGTATCACATCGCCTGTGATTATCCAATATTGCCCAGCTCTGTGCATGTAAGTATGTATACATGTATGTATGCATGCATCTATGCATGTATGTATGCATGTATGCATGTATGTATGCATGTATGTATGTATGCATGTACACTCAATCCCCTCTTAACCAGGCACCGTGGGACCCGAGGGTTCTGTATCTCAGAAATGCCAGCTACAAGGGAAATTCGTAGTTTTCTCCAACATTATTCAATAAGTTTCAGGCTTTTTCCAAGCATTAAGTACAGTCCTCTTTCACTTGCAACCCTTAGTAGGCTTCTCTACAATTTTATGGAACCAGAAATAACCGGTTTGTGCTGACACAATTGGGTAATGGTGGTCAAATTAGCGAAATTGTGAGGCAAGAATTGATTAATTGAGTGGCTAACTTGTGCCCTGCCCTGTAAAAAGGCGTGCCTGTAATAGAGGTATTTGGATAAAATAGGATTGAGCGTACGTATGTATGTAATGTTTTAACAGTGCAGACCTGTGTATATGTGTATGTAGATACAAACTAGTGTACTATGTGTTTTCATAAGCACTCTGAATAAGTCCACAGTGAGTGCACCTTTGCTATTACAAATATATTATATATAAATTACTATATACACATACACACGCACACAATTTAGCGAGTGAGATATGGAGAAACTTAATATATTGAAGGGCCAAGTAGAAATAAATTGGCGGTTGAATCAGAATTCTATACAGATCAGAAATATCTCATCAGGAGTGAATTTTAGCTCACTGGCCAAGGTTCGTAAGTACAAATCTTGCTGCTATTAAATACGTATGTAATGTATTAGCACTATATTTTTAAATTAATGCTAGTATGTGTCTCACTATCATCGTCCCCTGCTCACTTTCTTTCAACAGTATATTCGGCAGATTGTACAACATAAAGAGAGAGGGCCGAGTAAATGAATCGCTACTTTCTATATGTACCACAAATTACACGGCCGGCTGACCAAAATAGCATTTCTCCTCTCAAATTTAATATTGAGAGGACATCATGTCTGTTAAAATTTCACTTCTTATCAGAAGCCTGTATAGACATGTACTATTAAAAACAAATGGGTGCATTAATTTTTGAGTATTGTGTGTGTGTTATTTGTGTATCGATATACAGGATTTCAACGAATTGCTCGTAAAGTGACTAGAGCCCAAATTTTTCCATCGCACCCTATATATTTCAGGTTGTCTAACTGTACATTAAATGAAAATATGTATGAGTTAGTCACTAGAGTATGTATATATATAATTTACCTTGAATAAAAGGTAAAAAGCCTCTTTTCTTATTAGTGTAGGTTAAAAGTTATTCAGGAGTTCCTCACCTCTTATATTGAAGTCCAAGAGTAGCTATTAGCACACTCTTCACGGAGGAACACAGAGTCTTCTTTTAATGATACTTTTGGACATGTGTTGACCCTGTGGAGTTGGGTTTCACCTCCTACTTCACAACCCTACATACAGAGAGTCACAAGTAAAATTAGCTTAAATACAGTTCAATTAAACTCAAGATCCTTAGATTGGAGTTTGTGCTCTGCATTATTACATTCCATAACACATTCATACATTAGACATTTTGTAGCCAGGCAACTTTAGTAGTGCATAAGTAGTTGTTCAAAATTTATACCTTCATCAGGGTATATTATCAAGAGTAAAATTTCAAGGTCTAACATTTTCAAAATTTCAGGGGGCAATCAGTGTTGAATCAGCAATTTCCGTAAAAATATGGATGAATCAGTAAGGTGGGAGGTTCTGTTCTATGGACACTCCACATATGTTAAATTCCCTTCACTAGTGTTCACCTGTCCCAAACTCCGTTCCAGTGATGAACTCCACTCTGAAGTCAAATCTCTTCTCTCTCTCTCCCCCCCCCTCCCCGCCCCCCCTCCCCCTCGACATGTCGAGACAGAGGGGCACAATTTAGGTAAATTGATAGACCAACCAGAATGACAACAGGGCACCAAGTACTGTCAACACTATTTCTCATACAGTACAGCTTAGTTAAAGAGACATCAACTGTTGTATATTATTGTATATATTAATTTTAAAAGAAAAATGGCTTATAGTTTTCATTAAAAATTCCTCACTAGCAAGTACAATACAGTTATGGTGCAACAATGAAGACCACAGAAATTTGATTCAGTAGCTAATGGGCTTATTAGAAACTGCAAAACAAAAATGAGAGAAGGGTACTAACATACTTGCCCTATGCTACTTGAGGCACTACTGAAGAAATACCAGTCTTTGAATTGACCAATACGGTTGTTCAGTTTTACACCGCTTTAGTCTAGTGCGGACAGCAACAGAGTACACTATAAGCGTACCAGTTGTGTTTTCACTCACCGGGATAAAAATCCATGAACGCCAGTAAGAGCAGACCAGAAGAGGAGATACACAGGCGTATTATCACTCTTGCTGTAGAGAACTTCTGTGGTATTAGTAACCCTTTACCATTTCTGATCTGGTGTTTTAAAAATAAACCCTTTACCAATTTTGAGTTTGAAACCTAGCACTATCGACCTTTTACCTCAGTAATCAGGAGTGTTAGAAGAGGTGGTGGTAAAGGGTATCAACACAATATGCGTGCCGTACACACGGTGGTGGGCACAGTGAAGATTGAGCTAATTTCTGCCCTGTGTGATCTTACTAGACTGATTTACAGGCTGCGACAGCAAGTAGAGAGCGCGGTGTTGTTCAATTTTATTGAGTAAGTATGAAAACGCTAATTAGTGATATCTAGGTGATTCTTTAAGTGTTATTGGATCTGTGGATGTAGGATTGTAATTTGTACAAGTCATTGATCACCAATACTAGTGTTTGAAGTATTACCGTTGAGTTCATTACCTTGTTTCTTTGTTAATGCAGGAATGAACTAAAGAGGTTGCAGAGATGAACTTGAGATATTGCAGAGATAGAGCCAAAGTTCAGGAACTGTTGTCTGATGCATCATTTTTTTCATTTATTTGTACATGGTCATAATTATTTATTCATATTCTGGTAACAATGGATAAATTTTGAAGGTACAGGATTTGTGTAGAACAGGTTGCACAAAAAGTGCAGTTTAACTTCAGGATTGCTGCAGGAAAGGTGTGTGAAGAATAGTTGCTTTGTGTAGGAAAGGTGCATAAAAAGTGCAGTTTTTGAGTACAGGAAATCTAAAGGAAAGCTGCACATTTTCGCACAGACAGCTACCTAGAATGTACAGGAATAGTTCAGTTTTAATTCAGGAAATATGAAGGAAATGTGATATGATATATGCAGTACAAACCATATGGCATGTAAAGGAAATAGTGCAGTTTATGTCAAGGATATGTTCAGGAAATAGTGAAGGAAAGTACGCCCTATACAGTACCAGAAATGGTTACCACCAGCTCATCTGTCCTGAAGTTGGAAATGTGAAGGACATGTGATCTGTGAGATAGCTATACTTAACCTTTCCTATAGCAGGAAATTCCACTTTTCTTCCAGTGGTAGGTGCAAAGAGACCCAGAATATCAAAGACCGAAGCAGAGATAGACGCAACAACTCTCTTGGTAACTTTGGAGTCAGGCTTCGGCAGTTCTGGAATGGCAATGTGAAGTGAATCATTAGCAGTATCCCAATGAGCTCCCAGAGCCTTAGGTGACTCCTGGAGCTGGAGGGGTGTGGTTGCAACTTCCCGGAGGCAGGCAGGGGTGTGATCAAGAAACTCAGCTGAGTTCGACCTCCATTTCCTGAGTGTCATGCCAGCCTTGGAAAGGAGCTCACACAATTCATCTCGGATGTTGTCGGCGTCGTGTACGTTTGCTGCTCCCGCGACGAAGTCGTCGACGTAGAAAACCGTTTCGATTAGTCGTGCTGCTCGAGGGTAGGCCTCTCTGAACTTGTCTGCGATGAAGCGTAGTGTCTGGGTGGCCAGAAATGGTGAAGAAGCCACACCAAACGTCACTCGCTCCATGCGACAGTCCGAGATCTGGCCCTCGTTTCGTCGTAGTAAAAATCGGTGGTAGTCACGGAACGCAGGATCCAGTCGAATCTCTCTGAACATTTTACTTATGTCAGCAGAGAGACCGACCGGATGTAGGCGGAACTGAAGTAACACATCTGCGAGTTGCGGATAAAGATTGGGTCCAATCAACAGGCAGTCATTTAATGAAGTACCAGTGGAAGTCTTTGCAGAGGCGTCGAACACCGGGCGTACTTTGGTGGTGGTCGACGAGTCTTTAAAGACTCCATGTACAGGCATGTAGTACACTGGTTGCTTGGTGTCAATCTCGTGAGCAGGGATGACGTGGGCATGGCCCAGTTCAAGATATTCATTGAGTGCAAGATTGAAGTCATTAAGTTTCCCTTTCGCTCTGAGAGACCGTTCATTGTGAAAGAAACGTGAGAGAGCTTGACGTTTTGAATTGCCGAGTGGCAGAGCATCCTTCCGGAATGGCAAAGTAACTTGAACTCGGCCGTCTTGAAGAGTCGTGGTTTCCTGGAAGTTGCTCAGTGCTTGTTTGTCAGGCTCGGACATGATGGTAGTCTCTGGGACCTTATCGAGAGCCCAGAGCTTCTGTAAATCATCCTTCAGAGTAGAGTCTGACTCTGCAATAGTAAGGATGGTGGGTGCAGCCTGTAGAGGTCCAACGGCGCTGTACCCAAACCTAGTGTGAATGAATCGAAATGGACCTTGAGTGATAACTTCTCCGCACAAATCCCAGGGGTAGGCGCCCCCGAGAATAACATCAACACGCCCGCCGAGCGCGGAATCGCTCAGAGTCAAGCCTAATTCTGAGGCCCGACCCAGAACGAGATCCAGCTCAGCCGGGGGAGATGTATGCAGAGAGTGAGGGATGATTGAGAATGTGATGGGCGACGTGGCAAACGATGACGTGGTCGAGCAGAGTGAAGCATAGACCTTAAAGCGCGATCGCACCGTGCCCTTGCCAAAGCCTTTGAATAGCTTGTCCTGAGGGGACCTGGGCAATCGCAGGCTCGAGGCTAGCTCCTCTGACATGAAGCAGCTTCCACTCCCGTGGTCTAACAGCACTCTGGTTAGTTTGATGGTGTCTTCATGTTGTACCCTGGCTGTGACTGTGCAGGTAAAATAACCTGAGTCTGGGTTGGAAGTGGCTGCAGCTCCAGCTTCGGTAGAGTCCACAGCAGCAACAGTGGTCGGGGCTGCTTGAGGTGTGGAGGTGCCAGCAGACGGGTGTTGCTCTCGATGAAGCAATGAATGGTGGCGAAGATTGCAATGTCTGCAGCTGTGCTTGTTATTGCACTGCCGCACAGTGTGAGCCGGGGACAGGCAGTTCAGGCACAAGCATTTCTCGCGTGCTAACCTGTTCCTGGCTTCGGTGTCAAGAGCTGTAAATGACTGACACCTGCCCACCCAGTGTGCTTCACCGCATGAAGCACACTTGGGGGGCGTGGCTCCTCTGGCCTTGGCTGAGGTGCCAGCAGAGTGGGAGTGGCCCGAACCGGACGACGGAGGCGTGGTCGGCTTAGCAGGCGGGGCATTCGAGTTGTGTGGTTGGAGCCATAGCAATCGTTGTTTCACAAAAGTGAATAAGTCATCGAAGGTTGGGTTATCGAATTTCTCGAACAGCAGGTGCTCCCAATCCTCACCAAACTTGCCCGCGAGATGATGGCGCAGGAAGTGAGGAAGGAACAGCCGTAAGTCGTTCTTGAGAACGGAAGTGAGTAGTTTGCAACTGTCGAGAACAGACTCCTTGAAATGCTTGAGTTCAGAGATGGTTTGGACGTTCTGCGGTGGCACGGAAATCTTCTTCACCAGCAGAGGAATGACTAACTGTGGTCGTCCAAAGTTGTGACGTAGTTCGGCGAGAAGTTTCTCAACCGTGGCACCTGTCTTGAGCAGGTCTGCTACCTGAGACTTGCCTTCTTCTGGCAGGATAGCTTGTTGAATAACAGTGAATTTGTCGGCTCTGCTAAATCCTTCTGCTCTGTCAGCGAGGACAGACTTGAGGTTTGTTTCGAACGACTCCCACCTCAGCGGGTCGCCTTTGAACTTGGGCACGTCCAAGTGCAACGGAGCCGCACGAGGTCTGAAGTCTCGAGGCGGTGTTGGATCCGAAGACGAGGACTTGTCGGTAGAAGGTGGTAGGTTAGCCATCTTTTTGCGTAAGTCAGAAAACAATGTCTTGACTGTCGTGTATTGCGTCTGAAACTCAGTGTCGTCCCATAACGCCATGGCGTCATCATCAAGGATGGAGACGTCCTTGGAGACCTTGAGTAGGCCTCCCGCTGGGAGCCAAGTGAGTCTCCCAGAGATAAGAGATCAGAGAGTTCGTCTTTGAGTCGTTTGGCATAACGGTATGCCCTTGAAGTAAGAGAGAGCTGCTCGGAGTCGAAGATCAGCTGTTCATGAATATCGTCGTGCTTGGCGCGTTCGGCGTCAGTAGTAGTGAGTGAAGGATCGGAAGCGAGCATGTCAATTTGCTCTTGAAGCTCATCGTGAAGGGTGATGAAACGTTTGATCTCTGTTGTGAGAGAATCAATAGCCTCCTTGATGACAGAGGCGGGGGGCTTCTCTGACTGATTTTGAAGTCGTTTGGCGAGTTTGGTGAGATGTCCCCGCTTGTAACCTCTCTGTGCTTTGAGCTTTCGAATTTCTTCG
>WLWD01000766.1_pt1 | contig 18193 bp, 16 predicted proteins | sample 6712731 | NCBI WGS metagenome assembly WLWD01 (sample SAMN12718690, study PRJNA576275) | sponge metagenome | isolation source: marine sponge | host: Mycale hentscheli | place: New Zealand: South Island, Marlborough, Capsize Point | collected 2014-11-01
CGACCTGTATCAGTCTCCGGTCGTTCTGTACCAGTCTCCAGTGGTACAGTACCAGTCTGTGGTCAGTCTGCTCGACCTGTTCCAGTCTCCGGTCGTTCTGTACCAGTCTCCAGTCAGTTGTTCGACCTGTACCAGTCTCCAGTTGTACAGTACCAGTCTCCAGTCAGTCTGTTCGACCTGTACCAGTCTCCAGTTGTACAGTACCAGTCTCCGGTCGTTCTGTACCAGTCTCCGGTCGTTCTGTACCAGTCTCCAGTTGTACAGTACCAGTCTCCAGTCAGTCTGCTCGACCTGTATCAGTCTCCGGTCGTTCTGTACCAGTCTCCAGTCAGTCTGCTCGACGTGTACCAGTCTCCGGTCGTTCTGTACCAGTCTCCAGTTGTGCAGTACCAGTCGCCAGTCAGTCTGCTCGACCTGTACCAGTCTGTGGTCAGTCTGCTCGACCTGTTCCAGTCTCCGGTCGTTCTGTACCAGTCTCCAGTTGTAAAGTACCAGTCTCCAGTCAGTCTGCTTGACCTGTTCCAGTCTCCGGTCGTTCTGTACCAGTCTCCAGTTGTAAAGTACCAGTCTCCAGTCAGTCTGCTTGACCTGTACCAGTCTCCGGTCGTTCTGTACCAGTTTCCAGTTGTGCAGTACCAGTCTCCAGTCAGTCTGCTTGACCTGTACCAGTCTCCGGTCGTTCTATACCAGTCTCCAGTTGTGCAGTACCAGTCTCCAGTCAGTCTGCTCGACCTGTACCAGTCTGTGGTCAGTCTGCTCGACCTGTTCCAGTCTCCGGTCGTTCTGTACCAGTCTCCAGTTGTAAAGTACCAGTCTCCAGTCAGTCTGCTCGACCTGTACCAGTCTGTGGTCAGTCTGCTCGACCTGTTCCAGTCTCCGGTCGTTCTGTACCAGTCTCCAGTTGTAAAGTACCAGTCTCCAGTCAGTCTGCTTGACCTGTACCAGTCTCCGGTCGTTCTGTACCAGTTTCCAGTTGTGCAGTACCAGTCTCCAGTCAGTCTGTTTGACCTGTTCTAGTCTCCGGTCGTTCTGTTTCAGTCTCCAGTCAGTCTGCTCGACGTGTACCAGTCTCCGGTCGTTCTGTACCAGTCTCCAGTTGTGCAGTACCAGTCTCCAGTCAGTCTGCTCGACCTGTACCAGTCTGTGGTCAGTCTGCTCGACCTGTTCCAGTCTCCGGTCGTTCTGTACCAGTCTCCAGTTGTAAAGTACCAGTCTCCAGTCAGTCTGCTTGACCTGTTCCAGTCTCCGGTCGTTCTGTACCAGTCTCCAGTTGTAAAGTACCAGTCTCTAGTCAGTCTGCTTGACCTGTATCAGTCTCCGGTCGTTCTGTACCAGTTTCCAGTTGTGCAGTACCAGTCTCCAGTCAGTCTGCTCGACGTGTACCAGTCTCCGGTCGTTCTATACCAGTCTCCAGTTGTGCAGTACCAGTCTCCAGTCCAGTCTGCTCGACTGTACCCAGTCCCTGTGGTCATCCTGCTCGACACTGTTTCCAGTCTCATCCCGTCGTTCTGTACCAGTCCCAGTTGTAGTACCAGTCTCCAGTCAGTCTGCTCGACCTGTACCAGTCTGTGGTCAGTCTGCTCGACCTGTTCCAGTCTCCGGTCGTTCTGTACCAGTCTCCAGTTGTAAAGTACCAGTCTCCAGTCAGTCTGCTTGACCTGTACCAGTCTCCGGTCGTTCTGTACCAGTTTCCAGTTGTGCAGTACCAGTCTCCAGTCAGTCTGTTCGACCTGTTCCAGTCTCCGGTCGTTCTGTTTCAGTCTCCAGTCAGTCTGCTCGACGTGTACCAGTCTCCGGTCGTTCTATACCAGTCTCCAGTTGTGCAGTACCAGTCTCCAGTCAGTCTGCTCGACCTGTACCAGTCTGTGGTCAGTCTGCTCGACCTGTTCCAGTCTCCGGTCGTTCTGTACCAGTCTCCAGTCAGTCTGCTTGACCTGTACCAGTCTCCGGTCGTTCTATACCAGTCTCCAGTTGTACAGTACCAGTCTCCAGTCAGTCTGCTCAACCTGTGCCAGTCTCCGGTCGTTCTGTACCAGTCTCCAGTTGTAAAGTACCAGTCTCCAGTCAGTCTGCTCGACCTGTACCAGTCTTTGGTCGTTCTGTACCAGTCTGTGGTCAGTCTGCTTGGCCTGTTCCAGTCTCCAGTCGTTCTGTTTCAGTCTCCAGTTCTACAATACCAGTCTCCAGTTGTACTGTACCATTCTCCAGTTGTACAGTACCAGTCTCTGGTCAGTCTGCTCGACCTGTACCAGTCTCCGGTCGTTCTGTACTAGTCTCCGGTCAGTCTGCTCGACCTGTACCAGTCTATGGTCAGTCTGCTCGACCTGTACCAGTCTTTGGTCAGTCTGCTCGACCTGTACCAGTCTCCAGTTGTATAGTACCAGTCTCCGGTCGGTCTGCTCGACCTGTACCAGTCTCTGGTCAGTCTGCTCGACCTGTACCAGTCTGTGGTCAGTCTGCTCGACCTGTGCCAGTCTCCAGTCGTTCTGTACCAGTCTCCAGTTGTACAGTACCAGTGTCCGGTCAGTCTGCTCGACCTGTACCAGTCTCCAGTTGTACAGTGCCAGTCTCCGGTCGGTCTGCTCGACCTGTACCAGTCTCTGGTCAGTCTGCTCGACCTGTACCAGTCTGTGGTCAGTCTGCTCGACCTGTGCCAGTCTCCAGTCGTACTGTACCAGTCTCCAGTTGTACAGTACCAGTGTCCGGTCAGTCTGCTCGACCTGTATCAGTCTCCGGTCAGTGTACCAGTCTCCAGTTGTACAGTACCAGTCTCCAGTCTCTGGTCATTCTGATATTAGGATAGTAATTTCACTATTGAGAGAATATAATTTCAGTAAGCACTTGTTGTGGGTACTATTGTTGTTGTTGACACATATGTGGGCGGGGATTGAGTTTGTTTTTGTTGACACAGATGAGGGTGGGGACTGAGTTTGTTGTGATGGAGTGCATTGTCCAGGAAGGAGAAGATGACTTGACCCTTGAACCCGGGGAGGTGGTGGAACTGGTCCGAGACATGCTAGCCGACGCCCCTCTGCTGCGTGTGCGAACACTTGATGACCATCGACTGGAAGGTTGCATTCCGGCTTCTTACGTGCGCAAGAAGGACTCCATCAAAGGACTCCAGATGAAAAGTAAGTCAGGAAATATGTGATTTGATTAATACAGTAACAAATAACTAGTCAATAGCTAGTCAATAGCTAGTCAGTAACACTAGTCAATAGCTAGTCAGTAACACTAGTCAATAGGTAGTGAGTAAGACTAGTCAATAGGTAGTCAGTAACACTAGTCAATAGCTAGTCAGTAACACTAGTCAATAGCTAGTCAGTAACACTAGTCAATAGCTAGTCAGTAACACTAGTCAATAGCTAGTCAGTAGCACTAGTCAATAGCTAGTCAGTAACACTAGTCAATAGCTAGTTAGTAACACTAGTCAATAACTAGTCAGTAACACTAGTCAATAGCTAGTCAGTAACACTAGTCAGTAACACTAGTCAATAGCTAGTCAGTAACACTAGTCAATAACTAGTCAGTAACACTAGTCAATAGCTAGTCAGTAACACTAGTCAATAGCTAGTCAGTAACACTAGTCAATAGCTAGTTAGTAACACTAGTCAATAACTAGTCAGTAACACTAGTCAATAACTACTCAGTAACACTAGTCAATAGCTAGTCAGTAACACTAGTCAATAGCTAGTCAGTAGCACTAGTCAATAGCTAGTCAGTAACACTAGTCAATAGCTAGTCAGTAACACTAGTCAATAACTAGTCGGTAACACTAGTCAATAGCTAGTCAGTAACACTAGTCAATAGCTAGTCAGTAACACTAGTCAATAACTAGTCGGTAACACTAGTCAATAGCTAGTCAGTAGCACTAGTCAATAGCTAGTCAGTAACACTAGTCAATAGCTAGTCAGTAACACTAGTCAATAACTAGTCGGTAACACTAGTCAATAGCTAGTCAGAAACACTAGTCAATAGCTAGTCAGTAACACTAGTCAATAACTAGTCGGTAACACTAGTCAATAGCTAGTCAGTAACACTAGTCAATAGCTAGTCAGTAACACTAGTCAATAGCTAGTCAGTAACACTAGTCAATATCTAGTCAGTAAAACTAGTCAATAGCTAGTGTTTACTTTTCCAATGAAGGTTGCATACAGAAAGAGCCTAGGTGGGGCAAATACCCTTTCTTATATGAAGAGTAATGACAGCCATGTTATGTAAGAGAGGCCCTAGCCTGAGTGAATGTCCCTTTGTTCTCTCCTCCCACCTTCTCTCCTGTAAATGCAGTCCTGCAAGGCTAGACTAGAGTGAGCAGCTGGAATACTAGTATACTTTTTACATTTTCTTCTAGGCACTCCAAAGTTCACCATGCATCCTACGGACCTTGACCTCTCCATCAGTGTCACGGCAACCATCAGCTGTGCCTTCAATGGGTATCCCGCCCCTTCAGTAATCTGGAAGCGCGACCACGAGATCCTGACGTCTGACGAGAGGCGTAAAGTGACGTCTTGCCCCACCTCCAGCGTCCTGGAAGTGAAACAGCTGGAATACGACGACGAGGGTCGCTATGCCTGCTACATCACCAACACCATGGGCAGCGACTCCACGACCATGGCACTCAGTCTACATGGTGGGTGTGGCTATTTATCACTAGTGGGGTGTGGCTTTTACGCTAGTGGAGTGTAGTCATTGGCTGTATACGTCACTAGTATGGGTGTGGTCACTGGATACTGCCAGTATAATTCACTAATATAAGCAGTTGGTTGGTAAAGTCCTGACATGTTCTGTTTGTTTGCTTATTAATTATTCATGAGACTAGGTCACCCACGCGTTGGTTTAGCTGTCCATGAATATCATTAAAAGTGGCAAGTTATTACGTAACTGTGGTTAGCACTAGCACTTACACTGAAATGGCTACACCCAGACAGGAAGAAAGCAGTCAGCAAAGGTCAAGAGAGAAGAACTGCCTGGGAAGAATATATAGGTAAGTTGGTGGTATTTTGCCAGCCTGTTGAATCTGTTGAATAGCAATATATAGATTGGCTACTCTTTTGTGTGGCTACTTTGGACTGCAGACAGCCTTGCAATTGCTCCCATACCATTGCCTGAGGGCATCTACTAGACTCTGAGTTGGAGATTAGCTACCATAGCCTATCAATCTAGAGTTGTACATTTTGTATGATATTTACATACTTTGGTGACCCTAGGTGGGAATTAGTAGTACCCATTTTTTAGCCTAAAACTTGCTTACCTCATTTTTGTCTTCTTTTAGAGAGTTGTTTGGTCGAACAGTTTACGCTTCTACTCGATGTACGTAAGTTAAATAATCAATCAATGATAAATACATGAATACAAGAATCAATGAACTTGAATGATATGGACGGGTATGATTGAAATGATTGGGTATTATATTAATGAACTGGAGGGATAGGCTAAAAGTTGATGTTGGCTATGTTCAACTTGGTTCTCTTATTCCACCACATCGATAACGTGGGCTAGCAAGTTCAGGCAAGAGTGCACCAAAGTAAAACTTCTTCAACTTTTCAAGTTGAACATCCCACCACTTTCTGTCCCGATAAATTATTTCTACATATAAATCTTTATTTGTCCTTACTACAAAGTCACACCAGTGCTGGTCAACGCAATATAATTGGCATTGCACTTGATAGTAGTAGTTATGCTGGCGTTTTAATTGGAGCAAATCACTATCCTTGCCTTTCTCCAAACAGAATGATGATGTCATGCATGCTTCAGTGAGATCCTTGTCCTTGGCAGTGTAAGGATTTTTTATCTCTAATAGCCCTGTTGGATGTATGGAGTCTCTGGGATCGTGAACTAAATCATCAGGGGTTGCAGCCAGCCAGTTACTGTCCTTTGAGACAAAGAGTCCACAGTCGTGTACAGCTAAGTCTGGATGATTGTTCCGTTGTTGGTAAGTTATATACTCTTGTCTTGCTATTCCTTCCTTTTCTAAGCCATAAGTTGTGGCTTTGTTACCTTTAAATCCGGTGTAAAGTAACTCTTGCACTTTTTTGCTCCTCTTTGTTGTGGACCTCATTTTTGCTATCACTCCTGTATTTGATGCTGTTATCCGTTTCCTTCGTTCACTTCTCCATTGATCAGAATCTGATTGATTCCTTGTTGTTTGCTCTAGTTCTCTTGCTGCTTCACAGGTGAGTACCACCTTTGTCTCAAAAAATGTTGACTTTAGTACTTCTAGTTCCTCTGGTGAAATATCGTCAAATACTTCCTCGGGTAAGATACCGTCGTCATGCCTACTGTATGCTCTGCGAGCTGTAGCTGAGTTATCTTCAAGTTTAGCATATTTGCTTCTTCGTCTGTTCTCTTTTACTTGTGATGTTGCTTTTCTCTTTCTGTTTTGGTTTAGAATCTTAGCAGAATTTTCTGCAGTGTTGGAAAAAACTTTGTTTGGGGAAGAACTGGTCATATCTTTCCAGGCTTGTAAACCCCACTTGTCCCCCATATTATGCCGTAAACCTGCACCCATACAACGATGCTGCCATGAGCCACTTTGGGATCGGTTTATGACTTTCCCGCCGTCAAACTTAGCTCGCACATTCATCCAGTTTTCAGCTAGATTCGTTGTTTCATTGCAAATTAGCTGCCGTGCCTTCCCAACAAGCCTGCCAAGCAAAGCTTGGATGTCGTGCAGAAGTTTCTGATCAACCTTAGTTGGTGTAAGTCCACCCCGTCTAACTTGCGCTTCGATTGTAGGATTTTCTACCAGGGTTTCTCTCCAAAGTCTCTCTTGGTCACTGGCAATATCTATAAAGAGTTTACAGCCATGAGGCAACATAAAGCTAAGTGACAATAATTACAGATACATACAATGTATGCACAATACAATCAACCACTCTATGACTACCCACTATGGTAAGGAGTTATTCTATTATTTTATTGGTAACTTATAGAACTAATTAAGATACTTTAAGGTCCCATTTATGTAACACACATTGATAAATTATTCTATTATCTTTACAGGTTGTCTCTTTACCTGCCAGATCGTCATCATCCTCATCATTATCAGATTTAGCCTCATCACTTTTCTCTTCTGTAGAAGATGGTGAAGGAGAGGTGGACAAAGATGACTGCTGCTCTCGTGCTGTGGTGCAAAAATCTACACTGCAGAACTGATGAAGACCGAAGCAATGCCGAGGACCATTCAGAAGATCTTTCTTCAAGAGCTTCAAAGCTTTTTGGTGATCAGGCTCCTTGCTCCGCATCTTGATGGCGCACCTAGCTGATGACACCAGCCGCTTCCTCATCTTTGCTGTGAGACCGCCACTACCCTTATAGGAGGGGTTGTCCTGGACGAGGCGCTCGAGTGCACCTCTGTAGCACTTGCATGCATGATTGGCACACTCGAGCTTCTGGATGGCATGGCCCCATCCAGGAACATTCTGGAGGAGAGTCGGGTACACAGAACTATCACCATCACCAATGAATTTGGTATAGCGAACCCCATGTACCCGCTCAGCCTCCAGAAACCCCTCCAGGATAATGTCAGTCTCCATCTCTGAAGATGACGCACTCCAATTCCGGTAGCATCGATGCTTATCCACTGGAATGTTCCTGGCACATGAAGAGCAATACTTATTACGAACTCCAAGAAAGAGAAGCTTGCTGGTCTCTTTGCCGATTATGATGCCAACACCGGAGTTTGCATTGTAGGAGTGCCGATGAGACCGTTTGCTCCATCCACCATCAACAATAACCGTAATAGCAGGAACTCCTTCATGGTAATCACCACTGTTCATTGCTAGTGCTCTCTCTTCCTTCCCTGCTTCTTCCATCGACTTCCGGAGTTCCTGCTCCCACCATTCACCGATATCTCTCTCTGTACTGACAAAACTAGTCTTCGTCATCACCGGCACCCCTACAATGCTCATCGTCTCCTCAAGCTTGCGGTGGCCACCACCAGTCACCATCTGTCCCCATACCGCTGCTAAGTTGCATTCCCATCTGCTGTAGTTGTTTGGACCTTTGACCTTCTTTGATGTTTTAAGAAAGATCTTATGGTTGCAATCAGAGCACTGACTGGTTAATACTGAAGCCAGACCATCTCTGTTCTCACCTATCAGTGTGATGGAGCCCTTACATGTCCTTGAATGTTCTGTCAAATTGTGTGTGTATTCTTGTAGTCTGTCCATATTAATTATCCTGCACCCTTCAATGTTAACTTCTGATTCAGCTCTTCCAGTTTCACTCTGTCTTTTACCTTTCCTGCATGGTAGCTTCTTCTTCTTGTATACATGCCTATGGTTATTTCTGTGATCTTTCTTATTTTTATTATTCCCCATTCTCAGCTGTTCTCTCGATACTTTCCCACGATTTTTCATAATAATGTCAATTGCGTGGGCGGGTTCCCGCGCACGCGGTCACTCTATGGCTGCCATAACGGGCCGTAGAGTTCTTATTGTTACGGCGTCGATTCTATGGGCCATGCTGGACTGACTGACCGTAAATAGTGATGAATCCAATTCTAGGAAGTCGGGGGCAGGTCCACTCGAAAAGTTTTCTCGAAGACAGTGCACGGTTGCGGAGTTCCAGCGGTGCTAGTAAGCTTTTAGCCGGAATGCCTGCTGCTTCGAGGTGTACTTGGCCACATTTCTAGCACTAGATGCAGCGGTGGAATGAAAACTCTTCGAGTGGACCTGGAGTAAGTACCGAGGAAGTCAAAACTAGTTAGCTACTGGGAAGAACACCCATGCTGGGGTCTGGACTGGACGCCTGAAGTTATTCGTTTTTATTAGCACTTTGTCAACAAGCAATCAGATCCCAAGATCCAAGTGTCGTGCTATAACTACTCTATGTAGCAAAGTTTCATATGACTGTAATACAGTGAAATAAAAATAAGAAATGTTGTTGATATAAGCAATTATGTATCTCATGAATTATTAATGAGCAAACATTCTACCACCACCTTAAGACATAGTTGATTTTTAATTTTAAAAAAATCTAATTAAGCATAATAGGCTGTATAAATAGAGAACTAATATTGTAATTATTGTCTCAACTGACACTCAATGGGTTGTATCCTACATATGTACGTATGTTTATTTAGGTCCGCCCAGTGAACCTCAGAAGCCTCTGGTTTCCAAGGTGACCAGTACATCTGTCAAGCTGAAGTGGGGGGTTCCTGACATGGACGGGAGTGTTCCGATCCTTTCCTATCAGATAGAGATGCTCCAAGAAGGCTTCACACAATGGCAGCCCATTGTACAGCAACCCAGGAACTGCTTTGTGGTGAAGACCCTCAACCCGTCCACCTCTTACCAGTTCCGTGTGTCTGCGGTGAACGAGTACGGCTTCAGTTCTCCCAGCGAGGTGTCGGACCCGGTGGTTACCAAGGGGCGTGGCCTTTTGGTAGGTTCACCGAGCTTCAGGAAACATTCTGCGAATACATCAGTGAGCGAGGAGGTCAAAGGTGAGCATTTCTCTCTTTACCGTTTACGGTCATCGTAGCGATTTCCTATGTTGGTAGATTAACGAGTTTGCATTCCGTGCTAAACGGTCTAAGTATGTTCCCTTTGGTTCACGTTACTCTAGTACACAGAGAAAATATCCGACAGTTTTGTCAATATGGTCGTTAGACCATGTCATTTGATTTTCATGTGCTCTCCCAGATCTCCATGACGATGACCATATCGTGGAGGACATGAAGCTGCCTTATATTCGGAAAGGGTCAGTGAGTTCCGCCTACGATATCATGCCGGAGGAACTGGTGAGGTAAGAGTGAGTGTTGTTACTGCTGCCATTTGTATGGCTAGCTGCTATTTGAGGAATTGTACACTTGTGTATGCTAGTTAGTTTGGAGTCAGTGGTGGATGAAATCCAAGGTTCAAATACTTCAAAGTGTTCCTACTTTGAAGCTTTTTGTAAACAAGCTATGAAATGTGTGTGTGTGTGTGTGTGTGTGTGTGTGCGTGTGTGTGTGTGTGTGTGCGTGTGTTTCTGTAGGGGGAGGTTTGGTATAGTTCACGGTTGCTGGTGGGAGGAGCCACTCCCCTTGGCCTATGGCTAGACTAGATATCTCACAACTGAAGACTTTCCTAGCCAGACGGAAGTGGCATGTAAGTGTTCACAGAGAATAAACGTGCTATTAAATGTATGATGCTTCTAATGCAATGTTGTAATTTATGAACTTTATTTATAGTTGTTGTTGTTGTTGTTGTTGTTGTTGTTGTTGTTGTTGTTATGTACTGTAGACTTCTAGTGTTGCGGTTGATGACACTACAGTATATGGCCCGCGCTCCATGACCTGCTTTAGCCCCACCCCTCCAGACTTTGAAGAACAAGCCAAGAATGAAGGTAAGATGAAACTTCACGATGGTCGAGACATACACACACATACACACACACACACACACACACACATACATACACACACACACATACATACTGTATTTACCTCTCACTAACTTAGACATAAATTAATAGTTTTCAATAGAATCTGATTTTCTACGTTAAATGAAATTACTGTATACTGGTCTATTCACAAGTTTTACTTTCATTAATGGCTTCTATCTCTCTCTCTCTCTCTGCTTCAGCTCCTCCTCAGCTATTTGAAGGTGTGACAGAGGTGAAGGGTAAAGAAGGGTCTTCAGTGACGATGGAGTTCCAAGTGAGTGGTTCACCCATTCCCTCTGTCACTTGGGAGCACGAAGGTCAGGGAGAGGTCACCATGTCGCTACGGCGTCGTGTGGTGGAACTCAGCGGAGGCTCCACCTCTCTCACCATCAGCAATCTGCGCTATGACGATGAGGGCGTGTACATCTGCACGGCTATCAACAACCTGGGCACAGTCTCCGCCTCCTGCAAGCTAACCGTATTGGGTACGTTACACGGAGAGTGAAGACTTGGTTGTGTGTGTGAGCATGAATGCCATTGGGATTATGTGGAGGGTTAGAGATAGAACTCTTTATGCATTCAACTACTCTTCAGTTTTTTTAGTCATTTAGCAAGCAAGCGAGTGAAACACTCGAGATTTTGCAGGGTTAATATTTTTTTATTTGTCTGTTTTATTTATTTATTTATTTATTTATTTTTTGTTTATTTTAAATTTATATAATTTTAAATTTTATTTATTTATTTTAAATTTATTTTTTTATTTAAATTGATTAGTTTTTTTTCATTAGTATTATTATTGGCGAGCGAGCGTAGCGAGCGAGACACTTACAGGGGTAACACAATCGAAAATCGGGGATGTTTGTTTATTTAGATATATGTATGGACGTATGTATGTCATTTTGTACTTTGACCCTCGCGTTTTTGTGTTAGTTATGTGGTCGACCCCGTCCCAAATTGCACTAAACAGAATCTTCTGGTTTATCGATCAGTACCCGTGTCACCCTAGAAATTGAATTGTTTACCATTTTGAATTCTTTTGCGGGTGCAGTTACAACTTGAAAACTTAAGGGACTTCCGTTTCTATTCGAGTTAGTGGCGGTGGTAAGTCAATGCGCTCTTTGTCATGGTTATAAGCCGTGTGCAACAGTATTTACCTGAAAATACATTGTCCACTAGACTACTGCGAAGGTAAGTCTGTGTAGGTGCATGTCCAGTTGTGTCAAAGCATTGTGTGTTACAACCACTACTTAGCTAAAGAATATCACAAATAAAACTTTTAAATAATGTGTATTGTTTTGTTGTTGTTGTTTTCTTTCTAAGCAGTTGCAGAGAGTTGTTACTATGGCACTGAAATCCCTTTACCCTGTATGCTAAATTTAAAAACTGGACCTTATTTTCAGTAGCTTCAGTGAAATTATTCATATAAAAATAGTATAGTCTTTAGGCTCGCTCGCCATTTGTGCTCAAGCACATCACTAGTTTATTTGATTTTATTGATAGCATTAGGAGCAGCTGTATCTCTAGCTCTTTGTTCAGTTAATTATATTGTGGGTTAGCCTTACCAGATGGATAACTATGAGCATTGAAAGAAGATATCAACTAAAGGTTCATGTTTATAAATGTGTACTTTATTTGATGGTTAGCTGTTCCTGGAGCCCCAACTGATGTCAACACTATCATCCTGGGCAGCTACAACTCCGCCCTCATTTCATGGTTGCCCCCAGCAACCGATGGCCATGCAAACATCTCCAAATACCACCTGGAGAGAAGTAGACTGGAGCAAGACTCGTGGGAGGTGGTGGCCACTGACCTGGAAGGAGCCGCTCACGTGGTTGATGACCTCTTACCAGGTATTGCCTACATCTTCAGAGTGTCGGCTATCAACGCGGTGGGAATGGGGGCGTGTTCCGATCCATCTGAACCTGTCACTATCGACTTGGACCAGGCTTACGATTCAGATAGTCCGTCCTACGACCAAGTGAGGATGAAGCTTTCTCCGTTTGAACTTGAGTATAATCTCGGAGAAGAAATATACCGGTGAGTGGAAATAGGACACAGTCAGTTCTCTCTCTCTCTTATGTGGCCATCCTCGGGCTGGACATTGTTTGCAACTCAAAAATGTCCACAACTCAAAAAATGGCTATGACTCATTAGCTAGTGCTTTGCATGAATTGTTTTATTAAATTAATTAAAGGGGACTCACCTAATTAGTTATATAAGTGCTATATTAGCACACAGTGCAGCCTACGTGATAATTCAACAGTTAACAAACCAAATAAAGTTTGTATGAAAGTGCATGTGTGTTTATCTTTACCTTACCGCATTGTGACTTGTAACTGTGCTCTGTAGTGGTAGCTACTCTCAAGTGCTGAAGTGCAGAGAGAGGACAACTGATTATGAGTACGTGGCTAAGTTAGTGCAGGTCGAAGGCAGTCCAGTGCTACGCGGTAAGGTGTGGCAAGAAACAGACCTGCTTCGAGAACTGGTGCATCCTCGGATTGTCCGTTTGGAAGATTCGTTTGACAACAAGACCAAAGTCATCCTAGTCATGGAGCAGTAAGTCAACAAATAGCAGCTTACAAATTAAAATCTAGTTCAGTTTGGGATCTGAGGGATCTTGTGTGGTTTGTGTGTTACATTCAGCAGTTGTAGGGCGTGTCTTGGTGCTTTTTTTTTTTTTTTTTTTTTTTTAACAGAAATTATATGCCATGTGTGTTCGTTGCAAATCCAACAAAGTTCGATCTCACCCGGTATTCTCTGATAGTCTACTAGGTGTCATGTCATGGTGACAATGATGCAGTTGTAAATAACATTAATGTTGTAATGCTATTATTGAATGTTTAGAAATTACCTTCTTTTTTTTTCATTTTCTTTTTTTTTTTTTTTTTTTTTTTTTTTTTTTTTTTTTTTTTTTTTTTTTTTTTTTTTTGTAGTCTTGCTGGGGGCACTTTGGCGGAGTATGTAGACTCTCACGGAAGTCTCACTGAGTACACAACTACACGACTACTTCGTAAAATTCTAGAAGGACTTCAGTATCTTCATGAGGCGAAGATCATCCACGTCAACCTCACTGTGAGTCACAAACAACTATACTATAGTGGCAATAGGCTACTGGTTGTAATTACTCATTTATTAATACTTATATTAATACATAAATATTAATACATGAGTATAATAGTTATATATATATATATATATATTATACTGCATGTGCATTGGGTCCACATCACACGAGTGTTCAATATTTTCACTCCAGTTCTAACTGACTGAATTTTTAGAAGTATGATGGAGTTACATCAGAACATAGAGAAATATCCAATTATAAACAATTTATTACACTCGTCTGACAATATGGGGATGACATTTCACTCTCACACTTGTATCTCCACTTGCCTTTAGCTCATGAAAATGCTTACACGTGCTCTTATCTCCCCATCGAGTGAGAAAGGTTAGGGATAAAAGTAGGTTGGAAACCGTAAAAACACGAGCGGAAGGGGGAGGGCGGAAAAAGGGGAGGTGCGAGAAGACCAAATGGCTAAGAATAGGGACATCGGGGGGTGTTGTGGTGGGTGGTGGGCGGGTGAGGGTTGGGGGGTTTGTGACAGCAATCGGGTGGTGGGGGGGGGGGGAGGGGCGGTGGTGGTGGGGGTTTGGGCCCTTCTTTTCCCTTCCTTCCCTGCTCCTCTTTCTTACTTCTTTCCCTCGTTCACTTGCCTTCTTCATTTAGGGGGGCCATAGGAGCTGCTCCCCCCCCCCTTGAAGTCATTTTATCCCCCTTGAAATATTCTTCAAATTTCGTTTCATAGGCAAAAAGCAAAGTTAAAAGTGAATAATTAAGGTGAATGCAATAGCTTAAATCATAAGTTTATTGCTGCTCTTCTCATCTTAGTTCTGTATGAACATCTCCTTTCCCATCTTAGTTCTGTATGAACATCTCCTTTCTCATCTTAGTTCTGTATGAACATCTCCTTTCTCATCTTAGTTCTGTATGAACATCTCCTTTCTCATCTTAGTTCTGTATGAACATCTCTTTTCTCATCTTAGTTCTGTATGAAAGTTGTGACCCCCTTGAGGTAGCGTGAGCTCAATCCCGCCCCCTCTTAAATTGATTCCTAACTGAACGAACCCCTGTAATGATGTAATGATTTATTTATGGTGTGTGTCGTATTCTTTGTTTAGCCTGACAACATCTTGCTCACTGCTGGTTATGGTGACTTGAAATTGGGTGGATTTGGACTGGCTCGCTTCATCGAGTCGGGTAACCAGCTCACCAACCTCGCACATTGTGGGGTGGAGTTTCAGGCTCCTGAGGTCGTGATCTTACAACCCATCACCACGGCTGCCGATATTTGGAGTGCTGGAGTGATAGCATGTTACATGTGAGTGATAGTAAAAGAGGCGGGGCTAGGAAAAGAGGCGGGGCTAGAAGTACGCTTTTTATTTTGTATTGTAACAACTCCAACTTCACTCAAATCATCCGAAGCTTGAATTTGTTCATAGTTTTATTTGATTCCTGTTTCCTCTACCTGTATGAAATAATGGTTGTAATTACTGATTATTATTAGTATTATTATTAATTATTATTATTTAGTAGTAGTAGTAGTAGTAGTAGTAGCAGCACCACCATGTCCTGGCTACGTTGCAGGCTAGCATTCTCCTTACTAAGATCTGCCATCCAGTGTCTTAGAGGTGCCAGATCAAGCGTTGGACACCCGGGCAAATCACCATATCTCTGTAGACCTGGTGTCTACAGAGTCACAAATCATCTCGTAACTCCTCAGTCACTTTTGCTGGTTTTAACTTCACTCTTGTTTAAAAAAAGTAGTAGTAGTAGTAGTACTATTGTTTTATTTGTTTACTTTATTTCTCCAGGGTGACAGGACGTTCTCCTTTCTTACGAAGTTCCGAGAAAGCTATAGTTACGGCCATCACATCATTTGCTGTGCAGGACCTCAGCAGCAAAGAACTCTCCAACTTCTCCAGTGAGTGCAAGGACTTTGTGTGCACCGGAACTCTAGTCAAGAACCCAAGAAGAAGATCGGCTGCACAGCAGTGCCTCAAGCACAAATGGCTGTCTGGGAACAGAAAGACTTCTGGAGAATACAGTCCACCTGGCAAGAAGAAGTCATTAGGCTCACCAGTCAAGCGCAAGACGGTGCTAAGTTCAAGTGGTGCAGAAGGAAAGAAGGATTCTTCCCAAGAAGCCAATATATCACCTACAAGAAAACGGTCCATAGAGCGGTCTTATCAATAGACTGAATCTCAAAGCATAGCATATTTATTTTAACTTCAGCTGATTTGTAAAACTGCAACAATTCTAGTAGATCATAATTTTCTTATTTCATTCAACTCAAATGTGATTTGATAAATGATTCAATCTTAGTTAACATGCTTAAAGTTTATACTGGACTGTAGTTATAGCTAATGCACCTGTGCACAAGTTGGTAAATTGTCTTATAGCAGAGAGTGAATGGAAATATGACTACTCAACTCCAAAGAGCGAAAAGTAAAATTTCCTATAGCTACAAATTTCATATTTCACTACACCTTCCCAGTACAGGATATGGCTAAATATATGCCCTGCATGTTAAGACCTTTAGCTCTATCCTGTATAGAAAAGGTGGTGAAGATATGAAATTTCCTAAATTATATAATTATGTCAGGACAGGAAATTCCACTTTTTTGTCCTTTGCTTCAAAGTCATAAAAAATAAAAAATAAAAAGAATTTCTCTAGCTAGCGTTCCCATTATTTTAGCTATTGTTTAATGCTTAGCAACTGAATTAGCTACATTTGGACAATGGCCTATCAGCTATGTATGTGGTAAAACACTGATCCTTTCATAAACCACACCCACCAGGAGATCACTCCATTACCTTCTGAGAGGCCTTGACAAATGGCCTTGTGATACCCACTGACAATTTAGCTAAGCCATGGTATTTCAATTTCCAACTCTGGGAGGGAAGTAAAGTAATGTTGTTTGGGTTGAACATTTACATTTTTTTTAATTATTAGCTATTCTAAAAGAATAGTATATTCTAGAAATTTTAGTATAATAATAATAACAATAATAATAATAATAATAGTAATAATAATAATAACAATAATAATAACAATAATAATAATAATAATAATAATAGTAATAATAATAATAATAATAATAATAATAATACTTGAAGTTGATAACAAATAAAATTAAATGAATGATTAATAAATAATATTATATAAACTAACTAAATTAAATAAATAAGTCATCCGGCACTGCTGGTAGTCCCCAAGATGGCATTACAGTTCCCTCTTTGTACTGCTATAGATAGCCTCTGGAGTAGGTGTGACGGTGGACTTGGAGTCACCTGACTCACTAGCCATGCAATCTCCCAGTGACTTCAGGAAGGACAGGGAGCTTGGGCCTATTACTCCTGAGGTTTCTTCTATTGCCACTGGCTGAAAGAGGTGGTAGGGCGCTACATATTAATATTTTTCCAGCTTTCGTTCCTCTGCTCTAGCTGCTACATCACCAGCTCTTTAGCAGTTGCTTGGCCCCTATATGAAGTGGCAAACATATCTGGGCAGTGAATTCCATAGATGCCAGCCTCAGGGAGAAGACAGGCTTTAAAGCTGATGGGCTCACACTTCCAATACTTTTCGGCTCATGATGCTCTCACCCTCGCCTTTGCCATTCCCAAGCTCCACTATCTGTTATGCACAGCACCTTGCTTTCTATCAGGAAAGCTGGAAGAGTATGACTTACTCTATGCTCCATCATGAGTGAAATCACCAACACCCCTCTTACCCTGGGTGTCAAGGCCCGGGCTCAAACAACACTGCCCGTCAGATTCGGCGGCCTTGGAGTGCGGAGTGCTGCAGTACTGGCTCCTGCAGCATACCTGTCTTCCTCTGCTGCCACTGCTGATCTAGTAGATGCCATCCAGCTACCTCCTATATACCCACCAATCTCTGCCAGTCCCCTCCTACGACACTGCCATACAAGTCTGGTCCCAAGGTCATGACAATGATAGTCTCGTTGGAGCAAGTGCTGAGAAGGAAAGGAATTGGGACAATATTAAGGCAATCAAGGTGGCTGAGTCCCTGTTGAATGAAGCCTCGGATAATATAGAGAGAGCCAGGCTGCTAGCTGCAAAGGACAAGACCTCTGGAGCTTGGCTGCATGCTTTTCCTGTTTCATCACTAGGCCTAAGATCGGATTACAGTTCACTGAGAGTGGCCGTCGGACTGAGTCTTGGCACCACTATCTGTGTAGAGACTAGAAGAGACTAAAGCGATTAGGAGAGATTATATATGAGACAAAAGAGACTGAAAAGACTAAAGAGACTAGAATAGACTAAAGCGTGAGACTAAAAAGACTACAAAGACTAAAAGAGACAGAGACTAGTTATTCAATTTAAGCTAGGGAACTCCTAAAATAATGTCATGAGAGTACAAATAACATGAAAAAACACAACCAATGTAAGTCACTTTTTGGTTGGCTAAAATTAATGATGATGTCATCAGCAGCTCCGTAAGAATCAGTGCTTAGAAATCACAGTATTTCAGATGTAATTTGTGGAGTGGCTTTATGTGGAGTCAGTTGAATTTGTTTAAATTATAAATAATCGGAATGGACACTGGCTAACTGTATCCATTATTGAATGTCCGCCTTCAACAGCTAGTGCTACATACAATAGCATGTATCATTATGTAGGAGAGCATGTAAAAAGCCAAAGTAGCTTCCTTGCTTACACAGTAAATTTCTTAAAATTTATTTAAACTTTATGGAAACACAAATTCAGGCTGATGAATATGGTTGTGGATTCTATGCCATA
>WLWD01001809.1_pt1 | contig 18188 bp, 13 predicted proteins | sample 6712731 | NCBI WGS metagenome assembly WLWD01 (sample SAMN12718690, study PRJNA576275) | sponge metagenome | isolation source: marine sponge | host: Mycale hentscheli | place: New Zealand: South Island, Marlborough, Capsize Point | collected 2014-11-01
TTGGAAAGGGTTTAATAGTTGTGCTAGCACTGCACCAGACATGTGGAATATGTAGTCAGTTTTGATTAATAAAGTACCTATTGTGTTTTAATAGACATTTTGTCTTTCAGTGTTGAGCATCAATGCCCAGCACTGAAATATAAACATGTCCTACTACAAGACTGGCCTATTTAAGAAAGCTTCAGAAAGCATTCCATAGCTGCTGCTTACTTCCTACTTCCATTGAAGACTTGTTACGAGACTTCCATTTCTTTATTTAATTAGGCCACGCAATAAATGCTCTAATTTTACAATTCTGAAGATTGTGTTATGATGCTTCTTCTGAGACCTAGCAATCTTGACGGCCATTTCTCTGTTGAACTGAGGTGCTTAAATAGCACCTTGCAAGCTGTTAATTACCAGGAGACGCTGTCTGGACACACCACTTTGAGCCCTTGTGACTTACATTTTTCTTAATGGCTTATATCTTCCAGTTTAACATATCTCTTAGTTTAGTTATGACTCACTGTGGAGACCTTATTAAGCTTTAAACTGGGGCGTCCAGGCAGCGCCTCCTATTCCCAAAACTAAGTTATCCAAACTCCCCATTTTTAACAGGGTTCTCTGAATTGATGACTCAGCATTCTGGTAGCCTCTGCATGATGTCAGCAGACATGATCCACCTTAGAGTATACAATATGAGTAGACGCTACGTGAGGTGGTTAGCATACAGTACAGTGTCTGGAAATGTTTCATCATTATGTTTCAGTCATGCCTGCTTCAAGTACCCATCAACCATTAAGCTTACCATGCAGTTAGCCCTCTCCATGCTGCAGCTGTACACATCAAGACCTGGACTTCTTTTTTAATACAGCTAAGAAAGACTACCATAAATTGGCTATCACATTCCGGAGCAGACTTGATTTATAATAATAAAGGTGAATATGTGGGCAAGAAACGTTTGCATGTACGTCAGTGTTGTGAGGCTAGTGCCGGGTAAAATGATGGGGTATGAACAAGAGGACTGAACCTGTAGGTGGCTCAAGGTTTCAAAATTTCTTTTGTTCTAAATTCATTCCACTCTCCATTTCTCAGTCTATCAGCCTTGATGCATCAGCCCCTTTAGTGGTGTCACCATCAAGCTCATTGTGGAGATATAATACATCACCATAAGTAATTCACATTATTGACACCAGCAGCAAAGGCACAGTTACTTATATCAGTCATACATGCCGCCACAAGCTGTTTCAGTGAGTAGTCCCATCAGTTGTAAAATGTAACTATAGCTATACTCCTCTACATCTTTACTGCTCAATTACAAAATGCTTGTGGATAAAATTATCTATTATAACTAACCTCAGATTGAGAAAAACACCGGAAATGAATCTTGCTTACCAAATAATCCAATGTTGGATATATTACAAGTAATTTTTTTTTCAATGAAGCTAACTATTGATGGCAGTCATCTAAATTTTCATAATTTTCCGGAGTTACTCGAAGTTGTCTCAGTGATAAAATGTAAGCATTCTGATCATAAACGAGTCCAATTTGCAAATGGAACCCATTTACCAGTAAGTTTTGCGTTCTAGAGTTAGTTATATTTGTGGGAATAACCCACAGTAATGAAGGGCAAGACAGCAACAGACACGACTATAAAGATAAAATTAACACATCCCTTATCCATTTAGCACAAAATATTTCTATAATATTCTTAGGTAGTGATTTAATATATGTGTTGGGAGAGCATGAAGAGTTATGTATTTCTCTATTTATGTTTCACTGTTGGGTGGCAGGTTGTAAGTGGCCTCCCCGAAGTCAGTCAGTCTTTTATTTTTGTATCTCGTACCTACATACCTGTCACACTTCTTAACTTTTTTAATTACCTCACAATAACGTCTTTGAGCAACTTCAGATCAGAGCTACCAGAATAAACTCACTCTGATGACAGCATTACTTAGATCTGGGACGACACCTAACATCCAACCCCTCAGAAATCCCCCTCAATATATGTTGAATATTTTGTTGTTTGCTTGCTATAAAATGACATTCAAGTTTATTCAAGTTTTATTTGGTATGGCTACTTGGCATCAAGCACTCAGTAATTAACTAATGCACGAATCTTTCCCATATTTAATTCGTGCTAATGACTCACTAAGACTAAATTATGCCACTCCCCCTTCTGAGGGGGATGGGACTTCCTTATTCCCAACACAAACTATCGTGTAGTTAACATACTACAAATTAATAACATACCATGCTATACTGTGTGATATATTGTAAACATTATAACATAGACAATTACCATGAACACATTTTGCATATAAAGGAAATACCAAATGCCTAATCCATTAAAAAGCAATCCTATAGCCTGGGGCAATGGCAACTATATCCTGCAAAAGTAGGAAGCAAATACTTGCAGATGTAATACATCCAAATGTTCTATTCAGAGCAAAGGAGGTCATTTCTGAAGAAGATATAGCAATTCCAGAGACTTGTTTTTCTTCTCATGTATATACAACATATCACAACCAAGATACAAGAAGTGGTAGTGAAGACAGTTCACCATTACCTAATGAGACAAGTGAAGAAGTGAATGATTCAACTAATGGCGAAGACTGTGTGGAAGAATGTCTTCTAGATCATGATGGTAAAGATGAAAATGCATTTGAGTTCCTACAAAGCAGTTCACAATCTCCTTCAACAAGAAAAAGGAATAAAATGAACTGCCAAGTTTACTTGAGAAGACGATCCATATTAATCGTAGGAGATATGGCCTGTGGGAAGACTAGTTTGATGACCACCTACTGCAAGGATAAATTCTCTGACGTGTACACGCCCACTATTCTACACTGCTGGGAGTCTGATGCTAAAGTGTCTGGTAGAACTATACCTTTACAGCTAGTAGATGTTCCTGGGAGATACGACTACAAACCTATCAGATGTGCCATTTATAAGAATGTCGACGTGGCGATAGTTTGCTATTCAGCTGGAGATGTGGAGTCATTTGAACACATCAGGACTCACTGGCTGCCAGAGCTCAAGGAATGTGCTCCAAAGTGCCCTATAGTGCTGGCAGAGACAAAGAGAGACATAAGAGACGAGTTTGAAGATGCGAAGAAATCTCTAGATGGTAAGATGAGGTCTGAACGTAAGATAGGTCAGGATATAGTATCTCAAGAAGCTGGACCTACACTAGCCAAGGAAGTAGGAGCACAGGGATTCTACTCATGCTCAGCCAAGTTCAGAATTGGAACACGCTCTCTACTGCAGGAAGCAACATTTGTAGCACTGAAGAAGTCCCGAAAGAAACGAACCAGTTAATAGTATACAGCTAACACTGAGCATCATTTTATATGGTATCAATGGAATTAGCTATAATGATACAGAGGGAAAAAACAATCTCGGAATAAACTTCTGTTAGGACTACTTAATGTAAATGCACACATGAGGATTCTACCCACATAAAGGTGTATGCACTAATGTTAAAATATATACATATTTAAACTATTTAAGTATTAAAAAAAATTAAAGTAGTATTTTATCAGCAAACTCATCAAACAATTGAAAGCAAGTCATTTATTTACTGCAATTTGAGGTTAAGATTTCTCTAATATTTTTTACATAAATTACTTAATGACATGTCAAGTTCACAATCATTCATCTGCTATAATACTTATATAGTACGGGATGGTGAGAGAAATAATTCCATCATGTGACTAGCCTTCAATCACTGTGTGTATGTGTGTGCGTGTTCAGAAATAGCTATATTCCAAAACTTTAGCTGTAACAAGTACATTGTTTTGTTGTTTTTTTAATTTTAATTTCAGAAATAAAATATTATTCCTTTAGCCTTATACTACACAATAACCAAACAATGCAAAAAATAATAATAAAGTGCTGGTAAGGCAACAGATCATGCAATTACAAATAAATAAATGAATAAATAAACAATAATAATATCAATTGGTAAAAAAGCTAACAGCCAAATGAACGAGTAAGTTAGTAAGTTAATGTATCATCCAATAATTTAATATTGTTGTAATGTTTTCAAATGCACAGGAATTACTTGTGATTGCTAAAGTTAGTTTTATAGTTGAACAGTTTCATAAGCAACATTGTGTGTGAGTTCAATAGCTCTTGTCTTCTCCTTCACTTCTTCATAAACTGGAGTACTTGTAGACTCCACAGCATCTCTGTTCTCAGTGTGGATATTCAGTGAAGTAGTAGAGACTAATTTCTTGTGTTTCTTGCACTGAATTCCTATGAGAAGTCCAACCAATAAAGTTGGAATTACTGTGAATACACTCAGTACTAGACCACTAGCAATGGCTGAGCCCACAAGAACAGAAACTTCACATTCCCCACTTGAAGTCGATGTTGAGGCAGGAGAGGATGAAGTCATCTGAAGAGTTTAAGAATTAACATGTGAATATTTAACAATGCGTTATTTCCTATGATGACACATGAACATGAACCATGCATATGACTATACACATACACATGTATACATGTATATTAAAGATTAATGCATGTAAATAAATGGTAATGTTCACTGGACATGTGTGTGTGTGGTACATAGCTACCACATCATGAGCATGTACACATCACACTATGCATACACTTATTGTATACAGTGTGATTTTATAAGATTAGCTATGTAGCTATATATATGACATTTATTACATTATGTACATCATATTGCAATAAGTCAGGACGCTTCTTTTATGCATTACCTCATTGGAAATTGTGATAGTAACTTCAGAAGTTTTCACAACATCTTAAAAATAAAAATTAGAATTATGTTTGTGTAAATTATTGAAGTCATTCATATTGCCTCACCTTGGCAGGAACACTCCCTTGTTATACTGGGCATTATATTTGAAATTAAAACAACAGAACTTATTGTCTTTGACGTGGTCGACTCTGTGGTAGTTGGAACATCTTCATAGTCAGCTAATAAAACATAATTAAGATGTATCTCAATTGACGAAGATAAAGTTTAGTACACAAAAATAATTAACATGATTACATAATTCATATGACCTTTTACTTTCATTAACATAATACACAGAGCCAATTTTTGTGGTTTGTCCCAAAGGAGATAAGTTATGAAAATGCTTCATAAACTTTTAGACAGTTTATTTAATGGATTTCACATTAAGGCTGTAATTATGCTTTATAATTTATAGATGATAACATCTAGTTCTTATGAAATTAATTCAAATGGATAATCAAGCTCCTATGAAATTGATTTTAGCAAAAATGGATCATTTCTATATGAATTGCATCAACAGGTTTGGCATTTTAGCTATACAGTATGTATTGCATGTCAAACATGTTCTAACAGATTAACTGCCCGTGATGACAATAACAATGCAAAAACTTACCTTCCCAAATTACATAACCAACTTGACTGATAAGTTGAACACCATTCTCTAAGTTGATTAAGCATTCAACGCTTGCATTTTGAGTCACATTTCTAATAAACAGACACACTCCATGCAGTTCACCAGTCACTGGTTGAACTTCATAACAATTTTGAATTATTATTTCATTAATGCTGTACTCAGTGTTGTTGATCCTCCATGTTGGAAGTACAGTTGTGCCATTATAGATACAACAGAAAGTAGCATTTCCATGCTTGGTCATTGTCACATTACTAGGTTGCTGAATGAAGACGATATTACTTGAACAGATTGCTATATTTTACATGTAGCTATAATGAATGTGGTATTCCAACATGTTAAAAGTGAATGTTAATTAATGTAGCTAATATACACCAGTTGTTAAAAGATCTTCAAAACTCTACTTGATCTCAGTAGCTAGCAGTACAATACAGTGGCGTAGGAAGGGGAGGCTTCGAGGGCTGGAGTTTCCCCCATAATTTTGGGGCACTATCTCATGAGGTGATTTCTCACATGAACAATTCTTACTGTAAAAAAAAACATGCCTTTGGAACCCCCCACCCTCCGCCCCTCCCCATACCAAAACATCTTCCTACATCACCATTGACAAGTGTGAAAATTTTGATATTAGCACATAACCATAATTCCCTATTAGCTGCTTAGTAACTTATAGCTACTACTGAAGCTATTAGAGATAGTAAGCTAGCTGGTATATATTACTTTATTATAATATAATCAGCTTACCTGGCAAAGAAAGAGACATGAATATGTAAAAGAGGAACGAGGAGAACTTACCAAGCACAAGCATAATCAATTCCAAGCTAAACACATTATTGAAACTGAATGCATTATAGAGAGGTGGTATTTATAGTCAATTGAAGGCAAGAAGACTGATATTGAGTTAATTGCAACAGCAATTTTAGTTATTCCCTGATATAAACACTAAGATCAATATAATATATATATATATACATATAATTCCATGCTGGATATCTTCAAAAAAAGTATTTTAGGTCCATGGCCTGTGAGATATTTCACATGTACCATCAGCACTGAATTGCCAAGCTCATTACCCTCAAATACAGGTAGTTAGCAAGAAGCCTATAGCTACAAGTATCCCGGTTACCACCAAAGAAATAATCATCCTGAGCAGAGCAGCTACTAAAATATCAGATGGGCGTTTGGGAGATGTGGGGCCCAAGAAAGGTCCATGAGCAATTTATGTATTTGTGTTATTCTAGCTAATTCATTCTTTGTTTTTTATAGGTGTGCTATTTTGTAGCAAATAGTATGTGTTAATTTTATGCTGGATTATGCTAGAAATTATTCTTTTTTTTTTATTCTAAAAAAATGTGTTATTATTCCACAACAATAATATATTTATCTATAAAATAACTTGCTATTATCTTATTATTCTAATTAGAAATAAGTGAAATAGTGCCGATTGCAGTAGCTATATAGCTAAAGTTGGTGCATTATGAAATGAATGATATCGATCAGGTCTCTCTTACTGTTACAATGGATTACTCAATATAGAGAAGTCATATTAGCTACTATAGCTAATCTTTCAGTGAAAATCTTGAATGTCCCCATAAAACTTCAATGCATGGAGAAAACATGCTCTGCTGCAGCTGAAAAAAGGTAGATTATGAGAAACTTTACCAGGCATTTGGGGGAAAATGTGGATTAGGGTAGAGACATTTAATATGCTCAGCAGTGGATGCACCTTCTCTTCCATTCAAATTCATAGGTTGGTTGGTAATGATGTATGTTTCCTTGTCAATTCTGATGCAGTAGGATAAGAGTTGCTCAAGAAATGAAATTGTTATGCACGATCCTCCAGATGACTTGATGACTCTGAGCCTGAGCTAACAGTGCTCCAAGTACATCATACTTTCCTATTTTAGAGGCACAATTAGAGTGGCCAACACATGGCTACCCTGCTGCTTTAATCAAGTAATGAAGATCTACCTTATATACATCTCTAAATGTTTTTTGTTGTAAAAGAAAAAGAAGTATTATTGACTTTCTTTTATTATGGATTAACTAGCTATATGAACTGATTATTCTCATTTTCCTTTTAGCTATTATTCTTTTAAACGTTGATATTGTTGCAGAATTATTCCACTATGCAATTTTATGCCTATTATTCCAGAAAAATCGCTAGTTTAATTGGGCAGGGTTTACTAGCATGGCAGGTGTCAAAATATCTCTTCCAGTGTGCTGTGTATTTCAATTGAGTTTTTGTCATGAGTATCTGTCCTTAGGTTTGTGTAGCATCTCTATGCTCTTCAACCATCAAACTTTAGCAATATAAGAAAAGTATAGATTAGATTCAGTGGGAAGGTGCTTGCTGCATAGCCACTGGAACTGCTGGTAGTGTATGTAGCCATATCTAGTATTAAAGCACTTATAAAACTCATTAAAGGTGATATAGCAAGAGATTTCACTTTCTGAGCTTTATTTTCACTGCCTTTGGCTCTACAAGCAAACATTAGTCTGCTGTGAAATATCTCCCATATCACATTTGACTCGTGTAATAGGAAAAAACTTTCCTTCAACTCAAGTGAAATAACACAAACTAAGTTAGGATATGATTCTATTTGGAATCAATTCTGCAGATAGTTCATATAGATTCTGAATTAAACCAAGGCATTAAGAAACACTCTTTATCCAGGGGCATACAAAAGGAGGTGGGTAGTCTCGCGTAGCCAAGACCCTTTACCAATTGCAATGTGGGTGGGGGTGATTTAGATGAACCTCCCTTTCTAATTAATAATAATATTTATATATTATCCTGAACTCTAACCATTGACTGCCATCATGTGACCTCACTTGGCAGGAGCATTCCTATGTTGTAATGGATATTAAAGTTTGAACAATGGAACTTATCAAGTCTTTGATGGGGTGAACTTTAGTACAGTACTAGTTGTAACAATATCTATATAATATATAATGTAGATAAAAAAATATTAACTCTACTCAGCTAAGAGTAAATGTACTTTAGAGTGTGATATGGCGAAATATTTCACAAGCAGGCTAATATATTTCCATGAGCCACAGGCAAGTGAATAATAAAGCCTGAGAGATCGGGTTTACTCCAGTGAGCAGTAATTGATCGCAGGTTGGTCACCTAGCACACTATCAGTTCGGTAATAGGCTTGTTATAATTCAATTCAATAGGTGTGATAATGTCAAGCAACAACTTGAGCTTTGAGGTGAATACAGAGTGGTGCGTAGGGTAAAATTTTGAGCAAAAAGAAATTTCATCAATACTAGCATAATGATAGCATAATTAGTGTAATTATCATGTTTTGCGAAAAATTATAGTTATTTTTATTTGTACTGTAACAATGGCAATTTGATGTAGTATTCTAGAAAACTGGCTGTGGGACCTTTTGAATTAATTTTTGAGATTACTAAAAATACATGTACCCTTTCTGTATAAATTCCATCAGACCCAGCACTGTTGCCACAGATCTGCAACTCACATATCAACAGTGGCTATATCAGGATTCAGCTTAGTCATGTGTAACTACAAGGATAATGTTGAGGTGACCTTAGACTCTGTCTTTTATGAGCACAATGTGAGCATAATAAGAGGTTTCAAGTAGCATAATTACTAAAATGATGAGTGAAGTTCATGTGTGGATGTAAACTGAGTAGGTGCTTAATTCTTCTTAGCAGAGGAGGGGGAGAAGGGGAGGAAGGGGAGCTGCTGCTACATCAGGCTGGCTTGAAAGAGTGGAAACTACACTTGTCTGGGATGACCCAGACAGCTCTTGGCAGTAAGCCTTAGGCAACTAAATAAAAAGGCTTGAAGATATTTTGGACTTGAAAAAAAAAGACAGAATTATCGCACAGTTTTGAGCCTAACCAAAATTCCTTTTTTTAAAGTTACGTCTGGAGTGTTTGCAACACCATAGTAAACACTCATTCCAGGTTCTTGCGAATTCAAAAAAAAAAAATGGAACAAAAGGGAAGAAGCTGATAGCTAACTTAACAACAAGCTGTATTTTCAGGAGAAAAAGAAGCCCTCAAGTGAAGCAAGTTTCTGTTTTCATGCCACAAATATTAAAATTATTGTAATTAAAATACGAAATGTTGAAAACCTAGCTAGCTCATGCATTGTTGCACTAAAGAATAAGCCAACACAGACATACCTATATAAATTGATTTGTCATTTTTTCATTATTCAAGTGAATTGTATAAACTTAGCTAACATAAAAAGTGAGGGCTAGACATAGAAAAACAACAGAGGCTATTTTTAACAAAATTGTTTGAACTTTATTGTGTGTTTTGAGTTTCTATTAATTGAAGCAGTTGAATGATTTTTTATCACGGTCACCCTTTGACTCCATATAAGGAGTAGATGGTCTAGATACCAGTCCGACAATTATTCTAATTGCTCCTTTGATCATATCAGAAATGTGCTCCCTATCACTCTCAGTAAATGCACTGAATTCTATAGGCACATCAGGTGGTGTCAATTTCCTTAATAGTTCACGTATCACCGCACTAGTCCAATGTCCATCTTGTAGGTGAATTCCAGGCATAATCTTAACATTTGTTGGAGCTCTAGCAACGGGAAGTGCTACAATTCCATCCAAAGAAGTCTCCTGTCTTTCTAAACCTGAGATAGAAATATTCAAAGACGTGGACGTATGTAGCTATAGATGATATTGAATGGAGATAGTTTAGTTTTCTTGGCATTTATGTTGAATCCCGCCCACTAGATATAATTTGGTGTTGTATTAAATTCATGTTTGTGTTAAGTAATTATCTGTTTATCGTCTTCTGTAACATTTGCTGTAGTGGACGCAGGTATGTGGGCGTATGTGACTCGTCTATACCCGGCCCTAGTACAGGGTGTCACATGCAAGTCACATGATGTGAGAGTGTCCCTCAAAGAAGCCCTGAGCCAATTCTCTGAGCTGCTCCAGCTGAGTGTCTTGCAACACCAAGTCAGTACCTAGAGGCTGAGGCAGTCAATGAATAGGGAAGAAACCTTTGTAACATTTTTTATTAAATAACTACACTCAAGTATACTTGTATAGGTGGAAATTTTCATTGTTTTCACGTTTATTTGAGTTTTTGTAATTATTTTATTCAAATTCATTTTTTTTCTCAAAAGATTGTGACAAATTAAATAAATGAAATCACAAATAATTTTAAGTAAGAGAATAGTGCTGATAACAAAGTGTGAAAATATTTGGCCATTGAAGTTATTCCGAGATTGTTTTGTTTTTTTCTGTATCACATAGCTAATTCCATTGATACCATATAAAATGATGCTTAGTGTTAGCTGTATACTATTAACTGGTTCATTTCTTTCGGGACTTCTTCAGTGCTACAAGTGTTGCTTCCTGCAGTAGAGAGCGTGTTCCAATTCTGAACTTGGCTGAGCATGAGTAGAATCCCTGTGCTCCTACTTCCTTGGCTAGTGTAGGTCCAGCTTCTTGAGATACTATATCCTGACCTATCTTACGTTCAGACCTCATCTTACCATCTAGAGATTTCCTCGCATCTTCAAACTCATCTCTTATGTCTCTCTTTGTCTCTGCTAGTACTATAGGGCACTTTGGAGCACATTCCTTGAGCTCTGGCAGCCAGTGAGTCCTGATGTGCTCAAATGACTCCACATCTCCAGCTGAATAGCAAACTATCGCCACGTCAACATTCTTATAAATGGCACATCTGATAGGTTTGTAGTCGTATCTCCCAGGAACATCTACTAGTTGTACAGGTAGTTCTACCAGACACTTTAGCATCAGACTCCCAGCAGTGTAGAATAGTGGGCGTGTACACGTCAGAGAATTTATCCTTGCAGTAGGCGGTCATCAAGCTAGTTTTGCCACAGGCCATATCTCCAACGATTAATATGGATCGTCTTCTTTGGGAGCTTTTCAACTTTAGTTTCGTTTTTCGTTTCCTTTTTGGCTGCTTGAAGCTGAACTTAACCTTCAGAGACTCTGTATCTATTGACTTCAAATCTTCTTCTAGACAATCTTCAGTTGTAGCGTATCCTAGATCATCATCCTGACTGAAGTATTCCTTGCTATTCAAGTCCTCTACAGAAGATGAAATGTCCAATCTAGAATCACTGCTGCGGCGTTTTGTTTCCACGGAGTCCCCTATGCTGGTCTCTTTCAGAAATTCCTTCACTCGAACTTCTTGTACGAAAGTCACTTGCTTTGCTTTAAGAAGAGCTTTTGGGTGCACTTCATCTCTCAGTTTCCTACCTGTGCAGGTTAGAAACATGGTATTTTTCAGAGTAGTGATTTAAAGTAAACTAAGTTATTGTGGATTGAAGTCTACTTTTATAATGCCAGGCATTGTGGGTTTCCCATAAAAGGTCACTGTCTTAATCAGCTTCCTGGATGGTGTGTCTACCTCTTTCCAACAGTGGCAGCTGCCTGCTGGGATGAGGTCACAACACTTGTTTTGGAGATCAATTGTTAGTCAAACTTAATAAAGATTTGAACTAGTTAACTATAATTTCTAATCTGACTAAAAAGGTGTTAATTGGTTGAAGTCACTCTATTCCAGGTGCTGCCCAGGGTTAGCAACTATTATGGTTTAGTTGTTTTTTTTAAATTTACCGAACTGATAGTGTGCCAGGCGACCAACCTGAGATCAATTACTGCTCACTGGAGTAAACCCGATCTCTCAGGCTTTATTATTCACTTGCCTGTGGCTCATGGAAATATATTAGCCTGCTTGTGAAATATTTCACCATATCACACTCTAAAGTACTATTTACTGTTAGCTGAGTAGAGTTAATATTTTTTTATCTACATTATATATTATATAGATATTGTTACAACTAGCTACTGTACTAAAGTCCACCCCATCAAAGACTTGATAAGTTCCATTGTTGAAACTCTAGTATCCATTACAACATAGGAATGCTCCTGCCAAGTGAGGTCACCACATGATGGCAGTCAATGGTTAGAGTTCACGATAATATGTAAATATTATTATTAATTAGAAAGGGAGGTTCATCTAAACCACCCCCACCCATGTTGCAACTGGTAAAGGGTCTTGGCTACGCGAGACTACCCACCTCCTTTTGTATGCCCCTGGTTAAAGAGTGTTTCTTAATGCCTTGGCTTAATTCAGAATCTAAATGAACTATCTGCACAAGATAATTCATCCTTGATTCCTAATAGAATCATATCCTAACTTAGTTTGTGTTATTTCACTTGAGTTGAAGGAAAGTTTTTTCCTATTACACGAGTCAAATGTGATATGGGAGATATTTCACAGCAGACTAATGTTTGCTTGTAGAGCCAAAGGCAGTGAAAATAAAGCTCAGAAAGTGAAATATCTTGCTATATCACCTTTAATGAGTTTTATAAGTGCTTTAATACTAGATATCGTCACTGAAGTATATTTTGCTCACAAATACTGATCTTTTAAGGCTACATACACTACCATAAATTCCATCAGACCCAGCACTGTTGCCACAGATATGCAACTCACATATCAACAGTGGCTATATCAGGATTCAGCTTAGTCATGTGTAGCTACAAGAATGTTTATAGTTGTGAATAATGTTGAGGTGACCTTTGACTCTGTCTATTATGAGCATGTGAGCATAATAAGAGGTTTCAAGTAGCATAATTACTAAAACGATGAGTGAAGTTCATGTGTGGATGTAAATTGAGTAGGTGCTTGATTCTTCTTAGCAGAGGAGGGGGAGAAGGGGGGGAAGGGGAGCTGCTGCTACATCAGGCTGGTTTGAAAGAGTGGAATCTACACTTGTCTGGGATGACCCAGACAGCTCTTGGCAGTAAGCCTTAGCAACTAAATAAAAAGGCTTGAGTTTCAGAAGCGTTTTTGGACTTGAAAAAAAAAGACAGAATTATCGCACAGTTTTGAGTCTAACCAAAATTCCTTTTTTTAAAGTTACATCTGGAGTGTTTGCAATACCATAGTAGCTAACCACTCACCCCAGGTTAAAAAAAAAAAAAAAAAAAAATGGAATAAAAGCAAATGTTTTTAATACAGTTTTAAGTCTAATGCTAAACTTAAACTCACTTAAAACATCTGCAGCTCCAGAAGAAGCTGATAGCTAACTTAACAACAAGCTGTATTTTTAGGAGATAAAACTCAAGTGAGGCAAGTTTCTGTTTTCATGCCACAAATATTAAAATTATAATTAAAATATGAAATGTTGAAAAACTAGCTAGCTACATAAAGAATAAGCCAACACAGACATACCTATATAAATTGATTTGTCATGTTTTCATTATTCAAGTGATTTATAAACTTAACATAAACAGTGAGGGCTAGACATAGAAAACAACAGAAGCTATTTTTAACAAAATTGTTTGAACTTTATTGTGTGTTTTGAGTTTCTATTAATTGAAGCAGTCGAATGATTTTTTTATCACGGTCACTCTTTGGCTCCATATAAGGAGTAGATGGTCTAGATACCAGTCCGATTCTAATTGCTCCTTTGATCATACCAGAAATGTGTTCCCTATCACTCTCAGTAAATGCACTGAATTCTATAGGCACATCAGGTGGTGTCAATTTCCTTAATAGTTCACGTATCACTGCACTAGTCCAACGTCCATCTTGTAGGTGAATTCCAGGCATAATCTTAACATTTGTCGGAGCTCTAGCAACGGGAAGTGCTACAATTCCATCCAAAGAAGTCTCCTGTCTTTCTAAACCTGAGCGATATTCAAATATAGTTTTAACTTCTGGACAATTAACTATTTTAGATTGTAAAACATGTCCAAAGTTTTTGGAACATGTTTGCAACCATCGAATATACTTTGAATCTTCACTAAATGTTTCAAGAGTTTTATCACTGAAAGTTAAAAGAATTAAACTTTTTTTCCAAATGGTTTTACCCAAACAATTGTGTAAATTATTAATGATAATTTCGTCCTTTGGGTCTACATCGTCATCTGGGGCTGCTACTGGAAGGCAATAAATTAGAGTGAAGTCCAAACCAACTAAATATTCGCGAATTTTATCAAGAGCAGCGGTCAAATGATTAAGCGCTGTTGTTTTTCCGTTACCTCGTTTGCCGACAATCATAACTACATTTACTTTTCCGTATGACATTTTCTGCGGCAGGAAAACACAATGGAGTCCCCACTTGTCTTCGCTACTGATAATTGAGGGTGTGAGGAGAAGGAACGGAAAGTTTTGTGTGGCCACACCTTCTTTTACTGAAAAGAAGGCGTGACCAAATTGACACAAGGTTAGGTTATACGAATGAATTTTGGGCTGAGCATAATGAGCAAAAACCAGCTCGTCTGGGAGGAGCCAATCTGGTTAGTCTGACGTAGCCGACCATTTACCTTGTGGGCATGCCCAGCGTAGCGGTTTGGTAAAGGGTACGCCGGACTAGAATAGTCTGCTGGCGTAGCAGCCGACTCTTTTACCTTCTCGTTTTATGTGCGGGGCTTAGGGGAAGGTCTGGTGCCCTACACCCAATTACTCACTCACGTACGTGACGTCAACGGGGCCCTGTAAAGCTTGCGTTCGATCTATAGTGAGTGTTTTACGTCGTGGCATACGTGCGCACTCATAACTTAGCGTGACTTGAATTAGTGACTAATCTATGGAAAGAAATGGCCTCAAAAAGCAGGAAGAGAGGTGAATTTTGTCAACATTGACAGAAAAATATATTGTGATAAGTTTTTTTATGCCTATAAGAAAAAGAGGCCTCTGTAACAATTTAAAACTGAGCCCATTATCTTATACACTTTAGACTATTATTAAATTTAATTTTCCTGTTCATTTAAATAAATAAGTATATTATTATTATTATTATTATTATTATTATTATTATTGTTATTGTTATTGTTGTTGTTATTGTTATTGTTGTTGTTGTTTCTGTTGTTGTTACTGTTATTATTATCATAATAATAACATACCCTCAACTCAGGAGGTCTAGAGATGAATAGCAATTACTGTGCCCTCTGTAGTCTTAACTGTATATAGTGTTCCTTGTGGTGGTCTTATTCATATATAAACTATAATAGTGTTAGGTATTATTGGGTATTATTACAGTTATTTATATTATTTATTATTATTTATTATTACTATTATTATTCAGTTGTATTATTCGTGTGCTTCTTAGTACTTATCTTCGTATTCTTCTTCTGGTATTCTTCTATGCGGGGACTTATTGGGCGTGGTATTGTTGTTTGTTGTCTTGTTGTTCGTTGTTCTTGTTGGGTTGAAGTTGTGTTGTTTCTTGTTGTTTGGGTCCTGTTCTTCTTCTCCTCTCCATCTATCCTACTTCATTATTAAAAATCATTTCCTATTACTCTTAGTATTAGTATTATTATATTATTATTATTTATTATTTTATTATTATTATTATTATTATTATCTTGTTATAATGATGGTGATGATAATTGTTGCGGTTAATCTTTAAACAACTAACTAAGACTAAAATATTAGAAGGATGAATTAAATAAGGATATAGGTGAAATTGATGATGTTCATGTAAATTATTTTTTTAGGTTGAGCAGAAGCTTCATATGGAGCCTAGGAATTTTTGGACTGGTTCATTTGTTAATTACACAAAAGTCTACTCACAGCAGTCTGTACTAATAACTGAGAAGCTATATTGTCTCTTTCACAAGCACAGTCTGATCTGACAAACTTTAGCAAACTCTATTACATTACATCACAAGTAAATCTAGCTATTCTAAATTCTTTATTAGTTCCATACATTCACCAACAAATCCAGTTTCCACTCCAGTATATCCCATTACGACTCCAACTCTGTCAATAACAGCACAATGCATCCAATTTAAATAATTTTACCTTTGAATTATCTTATTGACCATGACACTTATTTCTTCCAGCACAATATTAGCAATATTTCAATCCTAGCATCATTTTAATGCCTTTAATTTCAATAGTTCCAGCAACTTGATGCTGCTCAGGCTTAGTTCAAGGCCATTCCACCTCTCTACAGAAATGTTTGAATAAATTGTCCTTCGAAATGTATGTTCACTTTAAATTTGTGCGCATTACCAATCTCAGTGGATCTTTCAGCAGTCCCGTACCCTTTCCCCCACGCCCACATAATGGGAGGGTAAAGGGTTACCTAGGCTACTACATAATAAGTAACTTGACGGTCGAGCTGATTGTTTCACCTTTGAACTCAGCTCAACTTACGGGTGGAGGTGGGGCTATTTTTAGCAAAACTGTTGGAAAAAGAAACAATTCAACAGAAGACTTCTTTCTCTCAACAACTTTTACCAAGTGTGAATCTTGTGGGGACAGTCAGTTTTATAGGTATAGGAATGGAGGGGTCATAAGGTGACATGAGCTAATAGGTTCCTCTGAGCAACAACCACAGTGTAGATTTCAAACTTGGTATAGACATGAAGACATCTCTACTCATCACATAAGTGGTTTTACAATTTTCCCACCACAACATGCACTTAATTTATAAGATGTGAATTAACATGTTGGTTTTTTTGCTTTTTTTTTTACGTGAGTGTCAAATTGCTTTAAGCTGGCTTATTTTTAGATCCATGGAGTTAAGGTCTGTTATGAACTCTTTTAGTTATTAAAATACCAATAGGCTCCCCAGAATCTAGAAACTTACTCACAGTTATACAGATTTGACATATGTCAAGGGCCTTTAAGTTGAGCCCTATTACTTTGTCAAAGGAAGTGTTCATATGCATTAGCCTTGAGGCCATGCCACAATGGTGATAAGATTAAATCGTAACAAACTTGTAAATTAAACATATGCTAAGATTTTATCCAAGTATTGCAATGGTATGTAGAGAAGGTGATCTCAATCCAACTTTTAAGTGTCTATGTGGCAATGCTTTAGAAACTGTTTGAAGAAATTCCTGATGGACTTTGGGCATTATTGATTCTCATCAAGTCAATTCTTACTAACTCTTTACCAAGGAGTCTAAGAGATTTAAACAATTAGTTTAGATAATTCGAGTTTAGTCAATAGATTGCAAGAAGAGTTTATGGATTTCAATCTTTCATCAGAGGATATTCCTGATCTCTCTACATGACAGTAGTCTAGATGTTAGCCATAGGTGAGAAGAACCTTAGAGCAGATATTTAGCTACTGAAATGAAATAAGCAAGATCAAGACGAATCTAAATGGAGGGCTGAGATTTCTAGCTTGTCTAGGCAGTTTGGAGCATTTCTACTGCTCTTTCTATTGAAGTGTGAAGTGTAGTTATTGCTGTAGAGGATATATGGCGACATTCCCTGCAAAATGGCACACTATTCTGTACCGAATCACTGCAGGAATTAATTTCCTGCAAAAGTTAATGTTAATTTTATCATAAAGTTTCATCTAAATCATGCCACATTATTTCCAGCTATAGTTATGTAGTAGCTTATTTAAAGAAAGTGTAGACAAGTGGCTGATGTCATTATATGCCCTGGTTCCTTATATTTTCTCTTCATCTTAACTTTAATGTAATCTTGATTCTATCAATTAAAAAACAACAACAGTTGCATCTGTTCTAAGCAGGCCAATGAATTCAGCATTGACTTTGAAAAGCTGATTTGAACTTTTTATTTATATTTGCTGTGGTAATGATGCTTGTAGCTAGAACCTCTTTCTTGCAATTTTAGTAAGTAAATGCTGGATGAAGATGCAGTTAAACTAAATTATTCAGGACTGCTTGGTAAGTGCAGGTTGAAGAATAAATGCATGATATGGTCGCTCATGTCTTATAAGGCTTGTAGAGCTATTCCACTTTTATAAACCAGTTTACGTATACAACCATACACTTTATAGCTATAATATAAAGAAAATTTTGCAGCTACATATATAAT
>WLWD01001750.1_pt1 | contig 18158 bp, 9 predicted proteins | sample 6712731 | NCBI WGS metagenome assembly WLWD01 (sample SAMN12718690, study PRJNA576275) | sponge metagenome | isolation source: marine sponge | host: Mycale hentscheli | place: New Zealand: South Island, Marlborough, Capsize Point | collected 2014-11-01
TTTTGCACAGCACTTATGCAACAACAATTTTATTAATGATTGTTAACATGTAAACACTATTACATCACTTATTGACACATTCAAAACGGAACTGTCGGTTTATTTACAGCTATTAGAGAAATGGAGGTCATAGAAAATTGGTAAGGAGTGTGAAAAAACCCTGTAGTGCTTAATTTATGTGAGCACTGTAGGCAATTAACAAGTATTGAGATTAGTAAACTTTACAATGAATTAATAATAAATATCTTAATGGACGTGGCTTCACGAACTCATGGCCAGATATTCAAGTAAAAGTGTGAAAAACTTAAAACATTTAAATGGCCATGGTATACAAGTTCATTTGCTAAATTGCTCATGTTAGAGAAGATAAAAGCAATTTTCTGGACAAACAACTCCTATAATTATTACAAATAAACTCAAGCTATTAATTTCATTATCCGACCACCAATTTGAAAAACCTTATACCCTCTATGTAATGATACCAATACATGCGCAAACTTAACTCCTGGTTTGTTTGTTTGTTTCCATAGAGATTTACCACATAATTGCTGTCTAAACTAGCTAGTATTCAAAAAGCTAATTTTTTCCTAGCTTAATTCTAGATTGTAAATGATAATAAATGTTAAGTAGAAGTTCATTTCTATCATCTTCTGAATGTTTTTTATTGCCAGTTAAAAATATTGTGTGTTTGGCCACACCCATGGCCACACTTATGACAGGCTGGTTTAAAAGTGCTTCCTATGGGCCTTCCTATGGGGCTATATAAATATATTATATATAATACGTGTGTGCATACACATATATATATATATATATATATATATCTATATACATGTATCTATATACAAATAATAATAATTGGATGAGGATACAGGCATGGCTACTTGTGCCATTTAGCATTCTGCCTTTTGGCATTTTAGGTTGTTATGTTGTACATAATATAGCAGAAAATAGAGTTAATATTTGTCTAAACTTGTCCTGACTACCAGTAAATTGATCTATTGATTAATAGCACTTAATAGCCTCACCTTCAGGTATAAATAAGATGGCTGGTTCAGAGAAAACTGAGGAACCATATTTGTTAACTGCACAAAAAGAAACTTCTACAGTCCTACAAATGTGGCTGGACAGATGCAAAGGAGTCCCGACATCATGCTGCAAGATAAAGATAGCGTTATTGTCACCAAATTGGAATGACATATTATAGTGTTTCTAATATACCAGGTAGAATATTTTAGGATTACTCTAAACATCCTCCAAAAAATAAAATAAAACAAAAGCAAGCTGAGTCATTAATTGAGGTGTTAATGACTTGAATTTCCAATTATATTTGTAAAATTCTTCCTATTTGACACAACTGTGATGCTACACTGCTTGCATGAGTTCTTTTCTCACTAAATGTTTCCTGTTTTTAGCTTCTTTTTTTACTTTCTTATTTACTATGGAGGATATTTTTACTAACTTAGATGAGATAGGCTGTAATGTTTTACTGGTACAGAATTATTTATCTTGATAAATTATAAGTGTTTTAGACACTAAATTCACACAAAAGGGAGTAACTGTTGCGCCCCAACCAACTTTCTAACAGAAATTAACCCCCTGTATACTCATTCTTGTGATTGATGTTTGTATATTTGCTGCCTCAACTGCTCAATATATTTTATTACCTGCCATATATATGTGATGTTACCAGAGTCCAGGTCATGAATTCTAAATATGAACCCATTCAAGAGGCTAGACCTGCCAGTTCTCCTGCCAATTCTGCGTCGTCCAGCTGCATTTCTGAGATTAATCATGTATAATCCTCCATCCGTGGACATAGAAGAGTCATTAATAAATGTGAGAGTGGGAGGAGCCAGAGGAGGAAGTGGGTTAACGTATGTTTTGTTTAAGATTATCTCTCCGGCTTCTTGACACCCTCTTTGGCGAGGTCCTCTCTGTATACAAATTACTTTATAAAAGTAAGGAAATTGGAGTTGGTCACATGAAGATTGTTCAGTTTCAAGAAACAAGGTGTCATTTTATGATCAATTAGTTACAAGTACCTAATATGACGACATAACTGAATATTTTATGATTAAAGAACTTTACATAGAAGTAAATCTAACAGAACAATCCTTTTTAGGCCATGCGTAGTCTAATTATTGTACACAAAAATTATGGTTTCAAGTTGACTTGATAGTAACAATAACCAACTAATTAATACGACCACTAAAATTCCAGAAACAAATATTCTTTCATTTTATAAACTATAATGACATCAGGTAATTAATTGTTTGGGTGTTAAAAGTAAATCAAATGATATTGTTCCTTTCATATCAGCCAAAAAGGATTAGTTCAAATGCATTTTAACTCGATGTAGAAACTTTTTACTTCACAAAAGTTCTATAATTTAGTTGAAATGATCCAATCTACACATCATTTTGTCAATGGCTAAAAAAGTTCAAAATGTACAACTAAAGGATTTTTAAATATATGTTTAATTTAAAACTCACAACCTGGACCATTGTCATCTTAAAATGATTTAATATAATAGGGTAAATAAGTTTCCCAAATGTATGATTAAATTCCTCACTTGGTCGCACTGAATACTGCAATCAAGTCTTGTTGTCCAGAGATCCATAAGGTTGGGGTTAGCACAGCTGTCAGCACCATCACATTCATCAAGGCATTCTGCCAGCTATAAAAATATATATAATATTATATGCATTAATTCTGTATTATATGTGACAAACATACCTTGTATGAGATATGACACACAAAGATTGCCTAATAGTGTGTTTTATTAATTAATTAAATTTAATATAGTTATATACTTCAAGCTCAGGCAGAAAAAAACAAATATTTTCAGGGAATTTTCATTTCATTATGGTGTGATCAAGTATATATTATGATCCTTTGATTCTTTTCAAAAGTCAACTTTATATTGAAAAAGCTTTGATTGAGCATTCGTTACAATATTAGCTAAAAATTACTCCATGTCTATCATAGGATAAACGTTATATGAAGGATTCCTTAAGACTTTTTTTGCTGTTATAGAGGACATTATAAACAAACATAATCAGCTGAGTTTGCTTTTGTTCAAGGTTAACTTATCATAATGACTGTACTATTATCTTACACAGGTGTCGTGACACCTCAAGTAATCGCGTCTATCCTGCTGTAGAGATGCGAGTGTGATTAGTTCATCCATTAGCATTATTCTGCATCCTCTGGTACATTCATGAATCTGTTTGTTTGTTTTTAAAACATACCAATGAGTAATTTTCAATGTCAGCTATTTGTTGTAGAAGGTTACATTATAAGTCAATTAGCTATTATGTAGTATATATATTGTATATAAATATTATGCATACATTAATGTATTAAAAATAGCTTAAGAAATGACTTATATTTAGTTTTCTTGCTTTTAACCATACTATAGTTAAATGTCTTGGTCCCATCTTATTCTTTGCTAGTTTATTTTTTAATGCTACTGTTTGCTTTCTTGTTGTTGTTGGTTGTCTGCTCTCTTTTTTTTTCTATCTACAATGGTGGTAATGGAGTTTTCAGACTACTATTACTACGTCAACTTACTTCACACGTTGCATTTTCATTAGGAACAGCAAATGGCCAAGCTGAGTACAAACTAACGCGTGTGAAAGAACTCTGAAATACAAATTTATGGTTTTAAAGAATTAAATGTATACAAACTGTAGCTACAATTGGTTAGATTATGGAAACGGATAAGATTATAAGTAATATTATTGGTGGATAGTTTAGTTAGAAAGTAGTTGTGAAGCTTTTTGCACGAATAAATGTTACCATATAATGTATTCCTTCATCAATTTTAAATTACATTAATATAAATTACTGACATAGGTAATAACCATTTACTGTACATAATCATATAGCTACTCAAAACAACAGACAACAGATTGGACATGTGTCACTTACACTATATTGATCTTGGCAAGTCAAGTAACATCTTCCATTCGTGAACAGGAGCTCTATGTTTATATCTGTGGAGTTCACCTCGTACAGCGGTAGCGAGTACGGAGGTACTACGCAAGTCTGGTTTCTGTCCTCGTCGCCATAATAGGAGTCATTCCTTAGAATTCCTGTCTCTTGTTGTTGAAAGGAAGGAAGTATCCTCAATATCAAGAAGAGGCTCACCACCTCAATATCAAGAAGAGGCTCACCACGAGCATCTTTACAGCCTATGTCTACTTTCTCACCGTCGATCACCCCGCTATTAAGCATAAGAACTGAATCACCTAGCTAGAAGGTTGCGTAAAACAGGAAATTAGGTGGGCGATTCCACGCGCAGACTGGATGTTGAAAATTATAATCCTTTCCCGCTGTTGTTATTGCCTTTTTAATTGTTGCTGACGCAGAACCTGTGCTAATCAGTATTTGATATGGCCAGTCTATACGATTATTTAAAAAAAAGTCTGAAAAATGATGACCTATATCCGAACAATTACTTGCTGGGCTTTTTATTGTTGTTGTTGTTTCCATTATTATTGTTTTGTTACTGTATAGTTGTTGTTATTCTTGATTTACTGTAGTGGGAAAAGCATGACACTTGAAGCCAACGCACAACCTCACACAGTAACTTCGTTCCCATCTTCAGCCCATTATAATTGTATAAATTTTGGATTTTCGAATTTCCACTGTTACGCAATGTAATCATTTTCACTAGTTTTCGACGCACGCGCAAGTGGTTAGGATGAAAATTATTTGACATACAGAGGTGCTACATACACAAGTCTGGAATGTCATCCTGGTAGTCACAATTGCTGTCCTAACCTCCTCTCCACAGGTAGGTAGGAAAAAACTCCCTTACTTAGGCTCTATACAAACTTCTCTGAACTGCCATGTTTTCAGGCTCAGTCTGTTGTCACCTTGTGCTACGATATTATAATAAATATTATACATATAAATTAAATCATCAGTATAATACATATCATCAGCATCAGGAAATCCAGGTGCAGTTGTTAGTACAGAAAATGCCAGGAAAAAAAAAAACAGTGAAAGAGAAAATGAAAATTTGCCAACTGATTCTTATTAAATTTCAATTGCATAATTAATACTCATTGAATAGTTTAGATTCTCTTTTGTTGCATGATTCTGTTTGGTATAATTGTTAAGATAGTATTGCTGTAGGTAGTCTCATAAACGATAATTCATACTAACCCATCCCTGCAATATTCAATATTCTGTCAGTAATTTTAACAATGTCAAGTTGCTGTACTTGATATTTTATTAAAAATATATCCAAAGTAGTATACCTAATCAAGAATGGTAAATTTCACACAGGTGTTGAGTGATGAAAGTAAAGTGTAATTTATGTGCTAAAAGAAAACATTTACAGCATTTTGCATCATAAAATACTAGCTATCTGGTAACACATGTCAACACTTCAAATAAATTAAGTGGTCATGTTGACCTTGGACTAAGAAAACAAATAGTGAAAGTTATTTTTTGTGAAATTATAGCATTCAGTATCATTTTTACCTCATGAAGCTTGTTAGACAAACATCCATATGTTATGGAAGTTTAAATATCCTTGAGGGCCTATGGTTATAGCACTCGACTTTTTATTCACTAGCTAAATATAGCATTTTTTGTAATCTTTGAGCAAAAATATCATATTTTAGAGGAAGTTGACAGGGTATTATCTAATAGGATGAATAAATGAAAAGTTATTTTGCAGAAAGATAAAAACTGCTTGTTTCATTTTTACTTATAATTAATTACTGTACTCTAAAGTTGAAAGAAAAAATATCAGACATAATTTGACCTAACCGGTAAACATGCTTATAGTTATCTCTCCTAGGAAACATAAACAATGTTGAAAGTGCTTATTCATTTCGAAACTGGGCATGATTTCAATTAAGTTTCAAGTAGATACTCTGGTCGCTACTAGCTACTAAAATGAGGATAAGAAAACTATACCAGCATCTGTAAGTAGCCAACTAATACTAAATAAGTAGTAGTTACAATTCTTAAATTTTTCATTTGTTCCACCAAGCTAAGATAATGTTCTTAGTCGCTTCACTATGTAATAAGAGATCATAGTAAAAATATTTGAGCTCCTCAATAATAGTTTCCTGTCTCATGTAACATCCCCAGCTAATAACTCCACTTACTGCCAAAATTATGAAATACAATAAAAATCTTAAAATACAAATTCAAGTCTAATAAGTTGAACCTTTGTACACTATTAAGTAGAACTCTGGTCCTACAGTCATGCACTCTACAAACCGCCCAATTACTGAGCATGTGCTGTTAATTAGAACTTGAGTGTAATGCAAATACAGAATCTATTCTGACATCCTATGTGATTATGTTTATAGTGAATTTGTGGTTAGATTTTTTAAACAACTACCATCCTTTAAATACAAGGCAAAAGAAATAGTTTTCTTTAAATCATATGATACTATAATTGTGGGTTCAGCTTTTCTGCACCGCTTTTCTCACTGCTTTTAATGATATTATTAGTTTTCCACAAATTTGTAAAGGAGTGGCAGAGTTATCATTGACATTTGAGGACTCTAAGTTCTTCTCTCCACTGTGCATATTTGAATCTCCTCTCCCTCCATTGGCTTATCATGTAATTGTTGTTCTGTCCAGATTCTTGCCATCCATTTCCTCTTTCAAAACTTGAAAAAATACATAAGTAATTATTGATTAATTATTTTGAAAATTTCATTACAATGTTAATTAAATTAAACTAGTGATGTGGTTCAGCACAAATAGCGAGTGAACCATTGTGCACCAGTAGCATAAACAAGGTAGAATCTGATAAAAGTTGATTACAAATTCTTACAAAAGTAACAATAAGGCTACATTCATTTAGATTGCCTGAAGTTAAGTCTTTGATCCTGTTAGTTTTAGAAGGCATCATTCAGTCTAAAAGTAGCGATGTAGCCATTGACTATAGTAGTAATAGCTTCAACTAAATGACCTGTGTTCCTGACAAAATGCACTCCAGCTACTTAAAAACAGGCGAGTTTTTAAATGACATATGGTAAAGGGTTTTAATGCCATAGTAGTAACCACTCTCCTGAACGGTTTTACTTGGAAAAAAAAAGCAGCAAAAAACAAAACAAATAAAACAAAAAAAAACAACAACGGTAGCATGCATTTCTAAGGAATAAAAGCAAAGTTTATAGTATTACCCTAAATAGTGACTTGTTTACTGCAGCAGTAGCTAGAAAAGCTGCGTAAACGCAGCTAGTGTGTTTATTTGGTAGTTGTTTATGTTGTGCTATTCTTTAGTTTAGCAGTAGCTGTAACACTCTACACTTTCACACACACACTTGTTCACTGGATATGTATACACACATAAGGCTTACTTTCGGTTTTCAAGTGAGAACAACATTTTTGCGTAAGGGGTACATTATGACAGCGTTAGCCAAGGTAACTTACCACCGCCACTAATTCCAATAGAAAATGAACTCTTAAGATTGTAAGACATAACTGCATATGCAAAAATATCAGGTATGTCAGATACAACCTAATTCATAATTGATGATACGGGTAAAGATTGCTAAGCAAGATTCCATTTAGTGGAGTCTGGGGAAGGGGTTAGCCACCAAGCAAACAAAAAATGCGAGGGTCAGAGTACGAAATGACAAATGTACGTCCACACATATATACAAACAAATATCCTCAATTCTCAATTTGACATCACTGTATTGTGTATCGCTCGCTTCGCTCACCCACCAATAATGCACTTTTGTGTCAATAACACATACATACTGTACTAGTGATGTACTTCAACACAAGTAGCAAGCAAGCTAGTCTGACTGAAATTTAAATTTGAATGCAAACCACTTAGCTATAATATTTATTGGTTAGTTAATTTTTTTAAATTTATTTGATTCAGCCATTCAAGTTTTGTGTTTTCTTTTTTTTTTATCAGTATTTATAGATCTTAACTTACACTTGTACCAAGTTTTTCAGCTCCCAATACAGTTATCTTCAAAGCCAGCGCACCGTTGAAGTTCACAAAACCTTTTAGTATCTCTCAGTTTACGGCGTAACTTTTCGATTGTTACCGGGAAAATTAACGCGTGCACACGGGTTTTTCCCTTACCTGCGAGGGTAATTCCCAGTTACTTGGCAATTAACGAAGCAGCTGTGGTTTCTTAAAAATGGATTTTGATCGGGCTGCTAACGTCGCTGATGTTATCAACTCGATACAATAATTTAGTGCTGGTGACTAAGAGGCCTTACAGGATGTTATTGAAGACTATTTCACCATACCACAAAGTGACAATTCAAGTGAAAATGATGATTCTGATGATGATAGAGGTAAGTAAAGGATTAATTTTACAGAAATCTTTATAAATAAAACTTTTTTTTTCTCGCAATAAATCAATTAATTGATTTTTCTGTATATTGCTTAAGTTTGCATAGCCCTGGTGCTGAACTCGATGATCAACCTGAAATTACTGATGTAATGGAAACTGAAGAGAGTAATTTGTGTGATATAGAAGAAGCTGATGATGGGACTGTGGTTGAAACTCCAACACTGACGGAAGAGGTCAATGATGCCTTGTCACAACTTGCTTCTTCAAGCAATACTGTAGGTGATGCATTGCCTAGTGAGACACTCCTAAGGCATCCATGGGCTCCAAATTCTGCAGATCTTCCATCTATTGTTCTTCCAAAGTCATTATCCCTTGAACGTCAATGGTATCTCTATAATACTGTCTAGATTTGGAAAGAGATTTGACTTGCCCATTGCCCTCAGTTCTGTTGCCCTCCAGTAGGCCTTGCAGTCCATTGCTTCCACCTCTTAGTACAATAGGTACAAACTCAACTGAAGTATGTGATGCTGAAGTTTGTCCACCACCACAAAAGAAATAAAGAATTTGTAGCCTATGTAAAGAAGTTGTAGCCTATGTAAAGAATTTGTAGCCTATGTAAAGAATTTGTAGCCTATGTAAATAATTTGTAGCTTATGTAAATAATTTGTAGCCATGTAAATAATTTGTAACCTGTGTAAAGAATTTGTAGCCTATGTAAAGAATTGGGTCATAATAAAAGAACATGCACAAAACATTGAGTTTTGCTATTATACTTAACATATTACTCTATTTAATACTTTCATATAAACTTTTATTCCTCAATACCTACCACTTTTAGTCCTAGACTTTAAAACTAAATTCAAATTAGTGTCTAACATTGTGCTTAGTTAAGTAGTTGTCATAACAGGAAGTAGTATTACAACACTAAAATTGGTAATATACATTAATGAACAAAAAGCACACAGACTGGTTAAGGATAACTTGGGTAGCGCATTAGAGAAAATAGCACAGAGACTAGCTAAGAATGACTGTAGGATACATACCAATTTTTTTTTTTTTGCAAGGTTAAGCCTCAGCTTCAAAAGGAGGCTCCACTCCTTGCGCTTACACTTGAACTCCAGGTCACGTTTTACTTTAGGTCCTACATTGAGCGCATCACGTCGCGTCACCTTACGATCTCATCGAGACGCTCGCGTGCTCAGCCCCTCAGAACGTGCTAGGCAACAATTGTCTGGGAATTGGAGCATTAAAATAGTGCTAACTGTAATAAGTGTGGCAGTGTATGCAACTTTGTCATCAAGAAGGGGTCTTATTGCTGGAGATGCCCCAAGTCTGGATGCCAATCTGTAATTTCCATGAGAGATGGGAGTTTTTTTTCTGGTAGCCATTTGAAGCTGAATGAGATAGGTGTGTGTGAAGCTTTAGTATTCAATAAATTTTGTGGATCCAACCACTGGGGCACACACCCAAACTATTGAAGAAACTTGGTCACAGGTGAAATTCATGATGCGAAAAAGAGGTGTCATGAACACAAGTGATGACTTGTTTGACACATACTTACCTAAATATTTGTGGAGAAGAAAGTTTAAAAATGATGATCCTTTTGTAAAAATGTATGAGCATGTAAAGGAACAATGCCCACTTTAATCAACCAATTTTTGTTCTATATAACCCTTATATCTTACTTAATATCATTGAAATTCCACGGTTCCATAAGTAAATAGATCGCGTCCTAAAATTAGTTATATTCTTAAAAGAGCCCCCCATTGGAAAATCCTAGATCCGCCCCAGAGGTGACAAGGCTTGTTGGACAATACTGTCCCATACAGGTGACAAGGCTTGTTGGACAATACTGTCCCATACAGGTGACAAGGCTTGTTGGACAATACTGTCCCATACAGGTGACAAGGCTTGTTGGACAATATTGTCCCATACAGGTGACAAGGCTTGTTGGATAATACTGTCCCATACTGGTGACAAGGCTTGTTGGACAATACTGTCTCATACAGGTGACAAGGCTTGTTGGACAATATTGTCCCATACAGGTGACAAGGCTTGTTGGACAATACTGTCCCATACAGGTGACAAGGTTTGTTGGACAATACTGTCCCATACAGGTGACAAGGCTTGTTGTTGACAATACTGTCCCATACAGGTGACAAGGCTTGTTTGGACAATACTGTCCCATACAGGTGACAAGGCTTGGTGGACAATATTGTCCCATACAGGTGACAAGGCTTGTTGGACAATACTGTCCCATACAGGTGACAAGGTTTGTTGGACAATATTGTCCCATACATCAGGTGACAAGGCTTGTTGGACAATACTGTCCCATACAGGTGACAAGGCTTGTTGGACAATATTGTCCCATACAAGTGACAAGGCTTGTTGGACAATACTGTCCCATACAGGTGACAAGGCTTGTTGGACAATACTGTCCCATACAGGTGACAAGGCTTGTTGGACAATACTGTCCCATACAGGTGACAAGGCTCAGGTGACAAGTTTTGTTGGACAATACTGTCCCATACAGGTGACAAGGTTTGTTGGACAATACTGTCCCATACAGGTGACAAGGCTTGTTGGACAATATTGTCCCATACACGTGACAAGGCTTGTTGGACAATACTGTCCCATACAGGTGACAAGGCTTGTTGGACAATACTGTCCCATACAGGTGACAAGGCTTGTTGGTGGACAATACTGTCCCATACAGGTGACAAGGTTTGTTGGACAATACTGTCCCATACAGGTGACAAGGCTTGTTGGGACAATACTGTCCCATACAGGTGACAAGGCTTGTTGGACAATACTGTCCCATACAGGTGACAAGGCTTGTTGGACAATACTATCTCATACAGGTGACAAGGCTTGTTTGACAATACTGTCCCATACAGGTGACAAGGTTTGTTGGACAATACTGTCCCATACAGGTGACAAGGTTTGTGTCCCATACAGGTGACAAGGCTTGTTGGACAATACTGTCCCATACAGATGACAAGGCTTGTTGGGACAATACTGTCCCATACAGGTGACAAGGCTTGTTGGACAATACTGTCCCATACAGGTGACAAGGCTTGTTGGACAATATTGTCCCATACAGGTGACAAGGCTTGTTGGACAATACTGTCCCATACAGGTGACAAGGTTTGTTGGATGGTATGAAATTTCATTAGTTTCATTTTCAATAACTAGGAGTAACTACATGAAAATTTTGAACATAATTGGCGAGCGAGCGTAGCGAGCGAGACACTTACAGGGGTAACACAATCGAAAATCGGGGATGTTTGTTTATTTATTGGCGAGCGAGCGAAGCGAGCGAGACACTCTCAGGGGTAACGCAATCGAGATTTCGCTATATTATTTATTTATAGCCCGTTACCCGAGCGACCGCGCTTGTCGTTAAGAACTATAAATCTGATACAGTCTGGTATGCTCGTAAGAAAATGTATTAGCGGGGAAAAGTCTGATATAGTTCTTAGCAACCATAATTATGGTGGAAGGCAGATCAAAGCAAAATGAAATAATGAAGAGTTTGGGTACTTTAATACAATTACTAAGATAGCTAATGCTATACTTTGCTCGTTGTTTATGTTTGGGCTATAAAATAGTTATAAACCAAAATCATTAGGTTTGTATTTCGATTTATAAATCGCATACAAACCTCAATTTTGGTTTATAACTAGTGATGTGCTTGAGCACAAATGGCGAGCGAGCTAAAAGACTATACTATTTTTATATGAATGATTTTGACTTCTAACACTGAAGCTACTGAAAATAAGGTCCAGTTTTTTTTATTTAGCATACAAGGTAAAGGGATTTCAGTGCCATAGTAACAACTCTCTGCAACTGCTTGGAAGGAAAAAAACAACAACAAAACAGTACACATTATTCAAAGTTTTATTTGTGACATTCTTTAGCTAAGTAGTGGTTGTAACACACATTGCTTTGACACAACTGGACATGCACCTACACAGACTTACCTTCGCAGTAGTATAGTGGACAATGTATTTTCAAGTAAATACTGTTGCGCACGGCTTATAACCATGACAAAGAGCGCATTGACTTACCACCGCCACTAACTCGAATAGAAATGGAAGTCCGTTAAGTTTTCAAGTTTGAACTGCACCCGCAAAAGAATTCAAAACGGTAAACAATTCAATTTCTAGGGTGATACGGGTACTGATCGATAAACCAGAGGATTCTGTTTAGTAAAGTTTGGGACGGAGTCGACAACCGAACTAACACAAAAACGCGAGGGTCAAAGTACAAAAATGCCTTACGTATGTCCATACATATATACAAATAAACTAGTGGTGTGCTTGAGCACAAATGGCGAGCGAGCCTGATAGTTAGGTAACATAAAATATTATTATGTTTTAGCTTACTTCATGCAAACACTATAATAGCAGTTATGACATATTTCAGCAAACAAATACAAAATCACTCTCTTACCTTATTAATGGTAACTTTTGTAGTATCAAACATCAACCATTCTGATAATCTCAATCACCAGTAACTCTTGAACAAACTCTCAGCTACGATAAAAAATAAACCAGTGTTATTATTTGTAATTTTAGCCAACAAATATCGAATTACTACTTACATCATTCTTGAGTATTGATAACTTCTGTAGTATCAAATTGAAGTTATCTGAATTACCTTGAATTCTTGACAACAAGCTCTCACCTACAAAAACAAAAGACAGTCAATTTTAGCACACAAATACAAAATTACTTTCTTACCTCATTTTCTTGAGCAGTGGTAACTTTTGTAGTACCAAATTTGAGCCAATCTGACTATTTGAATTTACCAGTCATTGTTGACTAGCTCTTAGCTACAAAAAAGAAAGGCCAGAGTTAATTTTGCATATTTAGCTAACAAATATGGAATTGCGTACTTATCTCAGCTTCCCTCGAGAAGTAGTAGCTTCCATAGCATTAATACTACGGCATTCTGACTACCGACGGCTCTTGACAACCAACAACGGGCACTCCGTATCCCCCATAAAACGGCGAAGTTTTGAAATTAAGTCTGGAAAAGGGTCTTCAATGCCATAGTAACCTGTCGAATCAACTTTTTGTGTCTTGAAAACAAGCGTTTTAGCAGGAATTTTCTCATACTTTGGAGCTTAAGTATAAAGTAAGGTTTGCTTAATGCTGCAGTTTCAGAATAAACTGGAGCCAAGCCTAAATAGCCGTGTTTTTAGGAGAAAAACGTTTCCCGCGCGCGCGTTTAAAGAGCATACGTACCTTCCATACATACATACATATATATATACTAGTGGTGCGCTCGAATAGCGCAAATGCATGGCGAGCGAGCAGACTCTTTTTACAGAATAATAGGACAGAAATTACATCTAACAGTAGTGCACAGTGTAACCCTTTCCATTCTCAGTTAGCATCAGAGAATCTAAAGTCTCTGATCCCTGACTAAACTAACATAATTACCTGAATAAACTTCGAAAGCAGTGGCAAAGAAGCGCAGCTTGACAAAGACTTCACAATTGTTTCAAGAAGAGAGTAGCTGAAACTTTTTGGTTGAAACAAAGTTACGTCTGCAGCAGGATTCTCCGCGCTCGTTAATTGAAAAATACTGGAACTGTGAACGCTTTACCTAACTTACGTAATTAGAAGCGCGGGCGAAAACAGAGGTCTCACGTACCCCATAAACAGATAAATAAATAAATATAGCGAAATCTCGATTGAGTTACCCCTGGTAGTGTGCTTGAGCACAAATGGCGAGCGAGCCTGATAGTTAGGTAACATGAAAGTATTGTTACTATGTTTTAGCTTAGTTCATGCAACGTATTATAGCAGTTATGACCTTTTATTTCAGCAAACAAGTACAAAATCACTCTCTTACCTGATTAATGATAACTTTTGTAGTATCAAACATCTGCCATTCTGATAATCTCAATCACCAGTATCTCTTGAACAAGCTTTCAGCTACGATAAAAAATAAACCAGTGTTATTATTTGTAATTTTAGCCAACAAATATGGAATTACTACTTACCTCATTCTTGAGTATTGATAACTTCTGTAGTATCATTGAAGTTACTTTGGCCATCTGAATTACCTTGAATTCTTGACAACAAGCTCCTCACCTACAAAAACAAAGACAATCAATTTTAGCACACAAATACAAAAATTACTTTCTTACCTCATTTTCTTGAGCAGTGGTAACTTTTGTAGTACCAAATTTGAGTCCTTCTGACTATTTGAATTTACCAGTCACTGTTGACAACAAGCTCTTAGCTATAAAAAAGAAAGGCCAGAGTTATTTTGCATATTTAGCTAACAAATATGGAATTGCGTACTTACCTCGGCATCCCTCGAGTAGTAGTAGCTTCCTTAGCATTAATACTTTATGTGCTTACATACGCTTTTCAGAAGTAATGATAGCTCTCTTAGTACTGACTACAGGTGGCTCTTGACAACTAGTAACAAGCCGCACTTAGCCGGAAGTTTTGAATATAAATCTGGTAAAGGGTCTTCAATGTCATAGTAACCGATGGAATCAACTTTTTGTTTGTTGAAAAGCAAGCGTTTTCGCAGGAATTTTCTCACACTTTGGAGCTTAAGTATAAAGTAAGGCTTGCTTAATGCTGTAGTTTCAGAATAAACTGGAGTCAAGCCTAAAAAAGCCGTGTTTTTTTAAGAAAAAACATTCCCCGCGCGCGCGTTTAAAGGGCATACGTACAATCCATACATACATACATATATACATATATACATATATACATATAACATATACCCGATTTTGCATTATCCACCCCTAATACTGTCTCGCTCGCTTCGCTCGCTCGCCAACAAACATCCCCGATTTTTTCATTTTTACCCCTGTAAGTGTCTCGCTCGCCTACTATAACTTATTGGCGAGCGAGCGTAGCGAACGAGACACTTACAGGGGTAACACAATCGAAAATCGGGGATGTTTGTTTATTGGCGAGCGAACGTAGCGAGCGAGACACTTACAGGGGTAACACAATCGAAAATCGGGGATGTTTATTTATTTATTTATTTATTTGTATATATGTATGGACGTATGTATGTCATTTTGTACTTTGACCCTCGCGTTTTTGTGTTAGTTATGTGGTCGACCCGGTCCCAAATTGCACTAAACAGAATCCTCTGGTTTATCGATCAGTACCCGTATCACCCTAGAAATTGAATTGTTTACCGTTTTGAATTCTTTTGCGGGTGCAGTTAAAACTTGAAAACTTAAGGGACATCCATTTCTATTCGTGTGGCGGTGGTATGTCAATGCGCTCTTTGTCATGGTTATAAGCCGTGCGCAACAGTATTTACTTGAAAATACACTGTCCACTAGACTACTGCGAAGGTAAGTCTGTGCAGGTGCATGTCCAGTTGTGTCAAAGCATTGTGTGTTACAACCACTACTTAGCTAAAGAATATCACAAAGAAAACTTTTAAATAACGTGTATTGTTTTGTTGTTGTTGTTTTTCCTTCCAAGCAGTTGCAGAGAGTTGTTACTATGGCACTGAAACCCCTTTACCCTGTGTGCTAAATTTAAAAACTGGACCTTATTTCCAGTAGCTTCAGTGTTAGAAGTCCAAATCATTCATATAAAAATAGTATAGTCTTTAGGCTCGCTCGCCATTTGTGCTCAAGCACATCACTAGTTTATTTATTTATATATATGGACGTACGTATGTCATTTTGTACTTTGACCCTCCGTATTTTTGTGTTCGCTCGGCGTTCGACCCCGTCCCAAATTGCACTAACCAGAATCCTCTGGTTTATCGATCAGTACCCGTATCACACTAGAAATTGAATTGTTTACAGTTTTGAATTCTTTTGCGGGTGCAGTTAAAACTTGAAAGCTTGAGGGACTTCCATTTCTATTCGAGTTAGTGGCGGTGGTAAGTCAATGCGCTCAGTGTCATGGTTATAAGCCGTGCGCAACAGTATTTACTTGAAAATACATTGTCCACTAGACTACTGCGAAGGTAAGTCTGTGTAGGTGCATGTGCAGTTGTGTCAAAGCATTGTGTGTTACAACCACTACTTAGCTAAAGAATATCACAAAGAAAACTTTTAAATAACGTGTATTGTTTTGTTGTTGTTGTTTTCCTTCGAAGCAGTTGCATGCTAAATTAAAAAACTGGACCTTATTTTCAGTAGCTTCAGTGTTAGAAGTCAAAATCATTCATATAAAAATAGTGTAGTCTTTAGGCTCGCTCGCCATTTGTGCTCAAGCACACCACTAGTTTATCTGTTTATGGGGTACGTGAGACCTCTGTTTTCGCCCGCGCTTCTAAATACGTAAGTTAGGTAAAGCGTTCACAGTTCCAGTATTTTTCAATTAAGGAGCTCTGAGAATCCTTAGTGGCGGTGGTAAGTCAATGCGCTCTTTGTCATGGCTATAGTATAAGCCGTGCGCAACAGTATTGACTTGAAAATACATTGTCCACTAGACTACTGCGAAGGTAAGTCTGTGTAGGTGCATGTCCAGTTGTGTCAATGCATTGTGTGTTACAACCACTACTTAGCTAAAGAATATCACAAAGAACACTTTTAAATAACGTGTATTGCTTTGTTGTTGTTTTTTTCCTTCAATTCAAGCAGTTGCAGGGAGTTGTTACTATGGCACTGAAATCCCTTTACCCTGTATGCTAAATTTAAAAACTGGACCTTATCAGTAGCTTCAGTGTATAGTCTGGGCTCGCTCGCCATTTGTGCTCAAGCACACTACTAGTTTATCTGTTTATGGGGTACGTGAGACCTCTGATTTCGCCCGCACTTTTAATTCAGCGAGCGAGCGAAGCGAGCGAAGCTGACTATCAGTCGTGTTCAATTGAGATTTCAGATTATATATACATGTATATATATGTAGGTATGTATGCGTACGTCAAAAAATTTCGCCCGCGCTTCTAATTACGTAAGTTAGGTAAAGCGTTCACAGTTCCAGTATTTTTCAATTAACGAGCACGGAGAATCCTGCTGAACTGCCTTACCAACTTTGTTTCAACCAAAAAGTTTATAGCTACTCTCTTCTTGGCGAAAGACTGAATGGCAAATTGCCAAGCTGCGCTTCTTTGCCACTGCTTTCGAAGTTTATTCAGGTAATTCTGTTATTGTTAACTCTTCATGCCTAAAGATGCTATTATTAGTGTTTCCTAAAGATACTATTATTGGCGAGCGAGCGTAGCGAGCGAGACACTTACAGGGGTAAAAATGAAAAAATCGGGGATGTTTGTTTATTTGTTTATATATATGGACGTACGTATGTCATTTTGTACTTTGACCCTCCGTATTTTTGTGTTCGCTCCACGTTCGACCCCGTCCCAGACTTCACTAAACAGAATCCTCCGGTTTAGCGACCATTACCCGTATCACCTTAGAAATTGAATTGTTTACGGCTTTGAATTGTTTTTGGGGTGCATTTAACTCAAAATGCAACCACGAAGGTAAGTCTTGCGTAGGTATGTTCAGTTGTGTGAAAGTATTGTGCGTTACAACTACTATTAACAATATCACAAAGAAATTTTTAAATAACGTGATTTGATTTTGTTGCTTCTTTTTCAATTCAAACTGTTGCGGGAGCGGTTACTATGACATTGAAACCCCTTTACCTCATAGTAATGTAAAAACTCGACTTCATTTTAATAGCTTGAGTGTTAGTTGCTAAAATTAAATTTAACAATAGTGTAGTTTAAGGCTCGCTCGCCATTTGTGCTCAAGCACACCACTAGTATGTATATATGTATGTGGGATGGTACGTATGCCCTTTAAACGCTCGCGCGGGGAACTCTTTTCTCCTAAAAACACGGCTTTTTAGGCTTGACCCCAGTTTATTCTGAAACTACAGCATTAAGCAAGCCTTACTT
>WLWD01005160.1_pt1 | contig 18141 bp, 19 predicted proteins | sample 6712731 | NCBI WGS metagenome assembly WLWD01 (sample SAMN12718690, study PRJNA576275) | sponge metagenome | isolation source: marine sponge | host: Mycale hentscheli | place: New Zealand: South Island, Marlborough, Capsize Point | collected 2014-11-01
ACTAATCAATTCCAAGCTCAGATTATCATAAATCAATTCCATCTCAGATTATCAGAATAAAAATAGATTCCAAGCCTCAGATTACTAGAATGAAAGCCTTTTTATTCCAACCCCAAGAACAACAGATATAAAAGTCAAGTCTACTCATAACATAATTAATCAATCAAATGTTCTAAACTATTTGAACACCATCTTGTTCCAACTCCATCACTGGCAAAAATACAGGCAATTGAACACACAAACACAACAGGAAATTCAATAAACTCTATTCTGAATTCAAACATGGATAAATTAACTCTCAAAGCATTCGTTCTAATCTAATCAAAGTAGATAATTAAACTTATTTATCAGTTTGTCTATTGATTGTTCATAGTAATTTAAATACACTAGAATAGCTTGAGTCCTCACAAGTCTTGACTCACCGAGTGTGGCAGAAGCTCCCACGTCTTCTTCAGTCTCTGAATGGCCGTGGAACACAGAGAAGCCGTTATCTGGAACACCGTCACAAAGTTGTTCAGCTGCAGCGCCCGCTCCGCCACTTCAATCATCTTGCTGATGAAGACAGAGCGCTGCCGAGGCTGATCTGGAGAGAGAACGACCTTTGACACCCATTCTGTCATCTTATTGAAGCGAGTGATCACATGACAGATGTTGGGGGCAAGGTCTAGACGATTCTTCTTGGTCCACTTCTGCTGGAGAAATTCGCTGCAGAGAGAGAAAAGGAGAGAGACTCAAATTTTTAACTAAGAAGTACAAAAGTCGATAATATAATTGTAAAACATTAGACTCCATCAGGCTTTCTTCATTGACTTGGACATTTAAAATTATGTGCATAATGACCAAGTAAACGTACTCTAAACATTTGACAATTATATTGTTATCAATTGTGCACTACTCATGTCAGTTAAAAATATAATTTATTATCTAATTCTACACTTATTAACGCCCATCTTCTACTCGGCCTTACTACGGCTTGATCCTGGAATACAGCTCATGCTCGATCCACGTCAACTGCTCCGCGAGAGCCTCTGAAGGAATGTCGTTAAGTTTGTCCGGGATTGGATTAATAGCCTTCGGAATGTGGATCTAGAAGATGAGATGGAACAAGATTCAAGTCATGTAGGATAAAAGTTGATGAAATCTCTAGAGGCAGTCCTGAGTAGGAAATCTCAGCAAAGATGAGGGAGAGAAGTGAGAAGTTTCATACCTTTAACTTGCTTCTCCTGATGAGAGGGATGTGATCTCTCTTACTCACAGATCTATTAGCAACAAACATATGTATCCAAGGTGAGCACGTAATACAATACTAGTGATAAGATGGAGTTACTAAAACAAGCAACAGCTAATCCAACACAAATACCACATCAAATTATGATATTAATGCATCCAGTCTCTTTTTAAGCAGAAAAGTCTGGCTCTGTGCAGAGATTATGTATTAATTAAGCTATAATAGACCACATCGAACAAGATCCGGTCTATAATCAGAAATTCTACCAATATTTTAATGTTTATTTATTCATTTCTTTGTTTATTTTATTTTCTATTTATTTTATTAAAACTGGTTTACATCTGATCCTTTCACTTCATTACCCTCCTCCACACTCTACACATAGTATAGATAGTGGTTGCCATGGTGACAAACGTACTTGAGCAACTCTTCTGCCAGTTCCACTTCTTTCTCTAGCACACACTCGTGAGTCTTGACGGAGTTGAGGTACAAGACCAACACCTGCTTCAGAGTCACGTCGTGATGGAAGTCCTGGAGAGAGAGAGAGAGAGAGAGGAACTGGCTGAACATGACAATTAAGCTTAACAAATTAATATTTTTATATTTTATAGCAATTTTTCTTCGCATGTGAAAATTCAGTTTATTTTTGATAATCTGCTAATAGATATTAAATGCAGCTTCCCATAGCCTAGTTACTGATGTGACTAGCAAGTACTCCACCACACAGTGGCGCCTGACACCCTAACTTGTGCAAATTAGAAATGCAGTAGCGTAAGGTATTTTCATCCATGGTTTCCCTCTCCTCCTCAGCCATCCCGGCCCTGTTTTTATCATTCCTCTTTTCAACTCATGGACCCCCTTCGCCTCCTCTGTCTACATCTCCTGCTCCCCAGTGTCTCTCTGTACTTTCTGTGTATTTTCTTTCACTTCTTCATTGAAGTACGTAGTTACACCAGTCGGCTTTTTCCCACCTGCACTGACCTTTGCATTCTCCTGCTTCTCTACCTCCCTTAACCCACTATGGTTAGCTACTGCAGATGAACACTCTTTCCCAATTCAGTTCAGCGACCCAGTGTTCAGTTGTTTTTTGGATACAATAGGTTAATAAGGTACTCCAAGCTACTGTAATCATTAGGTCCCGACATTTAATGGATTTGTATGTGCACTGTACAATCGGTGAATGCAGGTTCAAACAGGTCACTTTTTTCTCCCATTTCCCCTGAATGGGTGAAATCTCACCCATTCAGGTAATGACGATGCTTTACCAACTACGACCATCAGTTCATGAATTATTCATGAATATACACTTGCACAAGAAACTCGTTGCTATGGTATTCAAGCATGAGCAGCACATAATAGATGTATTAATCATTGGCGGCAGCATATCACTCGTCTGATTTGCCGTATTTACGCTCATGCCTGAGCACTCGTGTAAATACTAAGCTAACAGACTCGTGATATTCTCCTGTATCAAATGAATAATATATATATATATATGGTGGCTCTGCGTGTTCAGATGAAATCTTGCTAACACACACACACACACACACACACACACACACACACACACACACACACACACACACACATGCTAAAGCCAATAATCATCTCCTCACAAAACTTTCTTTATGCATAATTTCAGATTTCCAGGCATTCTTATTCTTACCACATAATACTGCTGCACCCACAGACGGAGGATGGTGAAGAACCTCATGCTTTCAATGGAGACAAACCCATTCTGTAATGAGGGAGAAAGGAAACGAGGGGGAGGGGGAGGGAGGATATTAGAATACTATAAAATAACAACAAAAAACTCGCTAAGCAAGCATATCCAGGAAGTAAGACAAGACTCGAGAGAGAGAAAATGAAACAAAACACGTTGTACACACCCATTTACTATTATCACGTACACACCCATTTACTATTATCACGTACACAATGTCACATATTACAGCAGATTATAGCATAGCGCTCAGTCATTAACTGTCTGTATGCACTTCTCAGTTGAAGAAGTCTGAAATGGTCTATTTTCTATGAAACATGATTTTCCTTAAGGTCTGCTTTAATTTAATATATATTAATTCAATAGTATCCAATATACTACTCCAGCAACTCTTTCACCTGTTTGTTCTTAGTCCGAGAGTGGAGTTCCTTCCGGTGTGCCTCTATAAGAGCATCCAGGACTTCGTGGGCGTTGGTGAAAATGCGATAGGTGAGAAGGAATATGTCGGGGTAGTGGGCACTGGGAGGACTGGACAGGAGGTGAGTGAACAGGGACGAGATTGGAAGGCATTCTGGCTTAGATCTGGAAGGAAGAAAACTCTTGATAATTATGTGCATGTGTAGTGAAGACAGTCACATCAACCTTAGCTTCTGTTTTACAGAATAGGAATGAAATTCAGGGAATATCCAATCCCATTCTACAAAGTTCTTAAAATTATATTTAAATAAATAAATATATAAATAAACAAACAAATAAATAGATGAGCACAAGCAACTTAGAACATGTACAGTATGTGAATCCTACACTAGTGTGCCACACCCCCAGAACAACAAGCCCTGGTCTGCTACGGAACGTAACCTTTAGCAATATTACTCTCACACGAAAAAGGAGTGTGTAGCAAGCATTTGTAAATATATCACACTGATACTTCTTCGCCCACTTGTTTGTAGAATGATATCCAAACATTCAAGTTGCTATGAGCAGCAACACGGAGTCAATCCATCCATAGCTAGTGCACCGCCACTTCCTTCCGGATAGCTGAGACGTACTCGGCACTCCCTAATCCAGTGAGTGGGTGTGGATGAATAGACCCTCAGGCACGTGACGTGACTAGGCAACTTTTGTGTGGTGGTGCAATCACTAATCAGAATACGTAGGATTGGGATAGTTCGCCACCTAATCTCCCGTTACTTTCACAGTTCTAAAGATCTCCTGTTTACTCCCAGCCGTCAACAGTTCAGGTACGTGGTGATCACAGTTCGAAATAGGCTGATACCGTAAGGTGATTTGTTCACAGTTCAAGTGTCACTTTCAGGCAATCGCAAACAAATATGTATACAATTATACAGCTCGTGTTTCCCTCGTGACACAGTAACCCTGTAATCTTGAAGAGTTGCCATGGCAAGAATTTCCAGTGCAGCTACATGGGTAGAATATTACCAAAGAAAACTACTCCAGCGGGATCTACGAGCTCACCCAGAGCCTAGGTGTGTTTAATGCATACACACACATACACACACATATGCTTGTACATAACACATTTACACAACATACACACTCTCTTGACATGCTTGCACATTCACAAAACTGATGACTGACATAAACTACCAATATTTTATATTCTCAACACGAGAGAGAGATAAGTGAGGTAAAAGAGAACAGAATCATCTACACTAGTGACCTTAGCTCTATTTATATATTATAATGCACTAGCTACGCAGCTGCAAAAGTTAAACAAATGATTATTCAAATTGAAATAGGGCAGCACTTAACTTGCTTTCCCTTGGATACATTGTAAATGGACAACATCAGTATCCTGTCTAGACATGAATGACACCTGCTTTTACTTGTGTAATATTACAGACTCACAAGAATGCTGCTCCAGCCCAACAAAGAAGCCTTCTTTGTTCTCATGAAATAGGTAAAGGGTAAATGGTTTTAAAAATATAATTATGTGATTAGTATTAATATTATTACATCAGATTGGGCATGAACTAAACTGGAAGAAGAGAATGAAAAAAATTACAAACTCCAAATCAACACTTCACGCATATATTTCATTGTCACAATTGTTGAAGTATTGTCATAACTGTGCCCATACCAGTTCCCTCTATAAAATAGTTACTGTCTAATATCTACATAATATGCTTGCCTATCACGACGACAATGGTATGTGTACTCACAAATAATTCAACAGCTGAGACCAGTTGGTAAAGAATCATCAGTAACAGGTTGGTAAAGCGTTGACAATAATGGCAAACGCTGCATGGTTTGTATACTCATGAATAATTTATACTCACAAAGCTGTAACGTCAGAGCAGAGCAGGCCACAAGACTCACTGCCACAACTCACTTGTTCTCTAGTGAAGACTTCCCGTCTTGAAAAGTAATGGATGAAAGGGACCGGCTGATGAGAATGGGAGAATGTCTGAAACCGTTTGAGCCGTTCTCCAAGTTCTTCTTCCCCACGGGTGGCTCGCTGAGGACTTGAGATGCAGTGCTGTTAACGATGATGCTATTGGATGACGCTCGTCGACCTTTTACATGACGTGCCGTGGGTACGGGAGATTGAGGGGGTGTGGTCATGACCATGGTGGAGGTGCGTGGATGCGGGGAAGAAGGTAAGGGGGCTAACGGAGGAGACGGAGGGAAGACGGGATCAGGGCTGCAGAGAGTGATCATTTCAGATATCTTGGCCAGCCAGAGACTCTTGGAGCTCTGCGTGAGGAATATAATGACTGCTCCGTTACGAGGACCGTTGGGGGAGTAGATCTTGAGTGCCCGGATCTCAATTTCTGCAAGGGAAGTGGATTTGTATCAAAACGGAGTGTAATAAGCTTGTTTGAAGTAATTTAGAAATTACAAGCATTCCTGTCTAAATGCTGTACAAGCCTAGGAAAAGCCAGTAAATTCAAAGTTGCTAAGTCTCAGCACTAAATGTCAGTAAGCCAACTTGAAATTTTACGAGGAAAAAGTTGGGCCAAGGCTTGGTAAGGAATATAAAAAAATTCTAGCATTCACAATTGCAAAAAAAAAAACAACCCAAAAAACAACAAAAACAACAAAACTAACTGGCCAATTATACTCTACAAATTTAATGCAATGTTAGTTGCAGAGAATTGGCTGGCTAATTATATACTCTATTGGAAGCCACTGACTGTACCTGCATCTTTAGCATGGGTAACTTCACCAGACCTGGATACATGATCATAGACACTGGCACCACTCAGAGGGAATACTTGACTTCTGTGTGATGCTTGTTTGGTCTGAAACAAATAGAAGAGTAGCTAGACTAGTGAAACAATATAGAACCAAGAAGAACTACAACAAATTGAATACAGTAATTGCATAAAACTTGCTATCACGCTACCCTTTACCTTATTGTTGACCAAAGCTTAGCCTCAAATACTGAATTTAAGCGCTTCCTGTCAGCTGGCCACGGTCGCGTGTGGCTGTAACTGCAGCTCGCAGGGCTTTAAAGGTCTTAGGGTTTGAGACCGGGATCACTGGAAATTGGTACTCTATGTTGAGCAGGCGTCCGCACTAAGTCCGGCATCAATATGGGGACCTCGAAGGAATTTGAGGCTTCCAGGTTGACTAATGAGGACTGAACCGGCCCAGGGCTGAAAAGCAGCAGGCAAAAGGTCCCGTGTGGGGCAGTAGTGGGATAGCGCTTGTGAATAGGTATCAGTGGACAGCCCGGTTAAAATAATTCGAAGACCTAAATTTTTATTTTTTTCCCAAATTTTTTTTTTTTTTTTTTTTTTCTTCTTTTCGGTTTAAATTTTTCTTGCTTTTTCCCCATTTTCTTCCTTCCTTTCTTCTCTTTTCTTCCTTTCTCTCTTTTCTTCCTTTCTCTCTTTTCTTCCTTTCTCTCTTTTCTTCCTTTCTCTCTTTTCTTCCTTTCTCTCTTTTCTTCCTTTCTCTCTTTTCTTCCTTTCTCTCTTTTTAATTTGTTCCAGTCTTTTTTCCCCCCATTTCCTTCCTTTCTTTCGTATTTTATTCTTTTCCTTTTCTTATTTCTTTCACTCTTATTATTATACTTTTTTCTTTCCCGTTTTTTTTCCTTTTTTATTTCCCATTATTTTTCTTCTAGTTTTTTTTTCTTTTCCTTTTTTTTTTCCCTTTTCCTTCTTTCTTCCTTTATGTTTTGTCTTGTTTCCTGTAGTTTTTTTTTCTTTTTTTAACTTTCTTCTTAGTTTTTTTTCCTTGCTTTCCATTTGCTTCTTTTAGTTTTTCTTTCCGGTTTTCTTCTTTTTTCATTTTCTATTCTTTCCCATTTTCTCCTTTAAGTTTTTTTCCTTTCTTACAGTCTATATTCTGTCTTTTCCTAATTTTTCCCCCTTCCATTCTCCAATTTTCCCCTTCTTTGCTTCCATTTTCCCTCTTCCTTGCTTCCATTCCCCCCCCCCCCCCCCCCCCCGCCCCCCCCCCCCCCCCACCCCCTCTTTCACCCATCCTCTTCCCACTTTTTCCTTCCTATCTCCATTTTTCTACCCTTCTTTGTACCACCCTTCCTTCTTTTATTTTCTTCTCCAAAAATTTAAAAATTTCTTTTCTTCCCCCTTTTATTTCCCCCGATATTTCCCATTGTGCTCTCCCACATTCCATTTAATTATGATTTATATTGCAAAATTGCAATCACAAGTACTTCAGCAGCTTGAGGCATGTGTTTACCTTCTTGTCGGTGCTGATGACCACAAGAGCATTGGAATAGAGATAGCAGTGAACTGGTCGTCGCCGTATAGTCCCAGTAACCCACTTACTAGTAGCAGGCAAGTACATCTCATCTGTACAATGAAAAAAAATAAGCTGATTAAACAGGAAGAGCTAATGATATTTAGTTGAATGAGGACTTCTCCACCAACATTTGCGTGATGCTAAATCCATGTACATGATCTAAAAAGATTGTTTGATTGAAAAGGCATTTAACCATTGTAGAGAGATATCGTTGAGAAAGGGCTACAGTGATATTGTCTTACCTTCTAGAACGAGCTTGCACTGAGGGTTCAGTAGAATGAATCCTCGAGCACCAACTCCCTCGATAATATTAAGTATCCTCTCCTGGTGCTCACTGTGACTGATACCCTTTACCAGTTTCTATAAGAACAAAATTACATGAAATATGACTATATCCTAGAAGTTTATTGCTATGAGTTTTAACTTGAACGAGTAGATCAGATTTAGCTTAACATATAGCACGTTTAATTGTTGTATGCATGCATGTATGTCGGCAGAGTTCGTCATTTTACTACTGCTATATATATATATATTGCAAATAGGAGACAAGCTGAAGGTGAGCAAAAATAGTAAAGTGAGAGTGAAATTTTATCCACATCGCTTGTACAAAGTGTAATAAATTGTTTATATTGGATATGTTCCAAACAGTTAACGTTCAGAGGTAACTTCACCATACTTGTAAAAAGTGCATGTTGTTAGAGCGTTTTAATATGCAGTGTTCAATATAGAAAAATATTGAATGCTCACGTGATGCGGAAATACTCAAGGTAAAATGTACAATAAATATAGCTTTATTATTTCACCTACTTAATGCTCATATTAACTTCTGTTTTATGATGCCACACCCACTTCCTGTCTACAGTGTTGAACCCTTTACCAAACTATCCTCTTACCGCCTTCATGTCTTGAATTCTTTCCAGTGCTATACCCAGCATGCTGTAATCCACATGTTCCTCACTGGTTTGCTCAATCACCTTCTCCACAAATGCCTGGTAGATCTCCAGCTACAAGAAGTTAGAATAAACATGTTGACTAGGTGTGTGTATGTGTGTGTGTGTGTGCGTGTGTGTGTATGTGTGTGTGTGTGTAGGGTTATACATGTGTGTGGGTGCAATGCAACTAGTGGAATTTCCTATTGTCCTGTGTCTAGGATACGTCTAATTTCACCACCATTCTGGTAGAAGATGGGCTAAATGTCCTATTTAGCCTCATCCTCCACTGAAAATGGGATGAAAATTAGACATTACATGACAACAGGAAGTTCCACTTTTACCTTGTGGTGCGTGTAAGGTATATGTGCATGTTGATGCATGTATTGTACATGTATGTGCGTATTGCTTAAAGGTATATGAGTACATGTGCGTGCACATGTGTGTTGGCACATGAATGTGGTAATATGACATTCACATTCTTAAAATTCTACTATACATTTAAGTTATAAGAATATTGTAAATATGGGGCAGCTGAAAAATGATTACACTGAAATATTAGGATGATCTGATCTCTAGGAGCGACTTCATCCAAATGTTGGGCCAGTTTGATATAACTGACTATAATATTGATTGATACTATAGCCACTTTAAGCATACTCAGTGATCACTCACGCACCCTGGTGACAGGCTGATGGAGGAGCAGTTTCAGTTGGTGGGCTTCACAGTCATGAGAGGAATGGTGGTTCTCAAGGAAGTCAGCTAGTGAAGATGTCTGGAGAATGTTGTCTAGGAGCTGATGATGATAATAATAATAATAATAATAATAATAATAATAATAATAATAATAATAATAATAATAATAATAATAATAATAATAATAATAATAATAATAATAATAATAATAATTAGTGAGCGAGACACTATCAGCAGGTAACACAATGGATATTAGTTTGTAAGTGAGTGTGTATATTTGGTATGTGTGCCCCTTAATCGTGCGCGCGGGTGCCTTTTTTTCTCCTAAAAACTACTTTTTAGGCTTGACCCCAGTTTCTTTAAATACTACAGCATTAAGCAAGTCTTACTTTAAACGTAAGCTCCAAAGTGCGAGATATTTCCTGCAAAATGCTTGTTTTTCAAGTCACAAATAGTTGGTGCGAGTTGTTACTATGGCATCTTTACCAGACATAATTTCAAAATGTCGCTGTTTTGGGGGCTGCTACGTGCCACTTGTTGGTTGTCAAGAGCCACTCATAGCCATGCAGAATACCTTAATATTAATGCAATGCGAAGGAAGCTTCCACAACTCGGGGGAAGCTGATATAATTTCTCTTTCATTACAAACTAATTCAATCCAGTTATGACATCCACCCACCCACCTTACCCACTGACCCCACCTTACCCACTGACCCACCTTACCCACTGACCCCACCTTACCCACTGACCCCACCTTACCCATTGACCACACCTTACCCATTGACCACACCTTACCCACCTTGGTTGCTCTGTCATGATTCCTCACAAACTCTGAGTAGAGCTCCAGATGAGGGATGAAGGTCACGAGCAGCTCTCCAAACCTACCACTGGCCAAAGACAACGCCTTCGCAAACTGGGCGCAAAACACTTTGTGCAGCATCAGCAAACTCTCACTAAAACAACAACAATAACAACAACAACAACAAAAACATACCATGTATAGGTGAGCCAATGCAACAAGTATATTGTCTATGTTGTAAATTGTTGTGAATTAGGAGGAACGTCACAACGATATAGAATATTGACAATGTGGTAGAATCTTGTGATGGCTAGAAACAATCTCACTACTGGGTGTTTTTGTTGTGTGTGTGTGTGTGTGTGTGTGTGTGTGTGTGTGTGCATGTGTGTGTGTGTGTACGTAGCTTGCCCTTAGGGCATGGAAACTTGACACCAAAGCACATTGCCGAGGATCAAAGGTTAATAACAACTCCTCAAGGGAATACAATAGTACAGTGCACCCAAAGAGTTCTAATAATAATGAGCAAAAGCCGGCACCTCTCTTTTTTATAAAATGACCTAACACATGAGGGGAAAGTACAACTTCCCCAGCTCTTCAATAGCAACCATCAATTTCTTGTTATTCTTGTAGACCAAACATTAAAAATAACACAAATGCTGTACTAGAACAACAACAAAAAATGGGGGGGGGGGGGAGTTAGAAAGCCATTTATTTTGATTCACACACAACACACACACACACACACACACACACACACACACACACACAAGGAGGAGTGATGAGAGATGATTTAAATGTATTCATGGAGCATTGAGTGTTTAGACTATCAGACATCCCCACTTCCCATCATATACATGTGTACATGTTATACTTCAACCGTGCCTCCCTCCCTTCCCCATTCACATCATGATCACACAAAGCACAATGATCAATCTATTATGTTGCCCGGCAAAGACTGCACTGTTGCTATGACTAGTGCTACAAGATGTCAGCCACCATCAGTTCAATGTTCTCTTATTATTAGATCTCATGAGGTAGCTTTAGAGCTAGGGATACCACAGAAGCCAATGGACACAGCCAACATGGAGTCTATTACTGCCACACCTGTTTTGAACCACAGCACTGAGGGACATACAGTCATAATGCAAAACAGAACCCAGTGACATTTTCATAACAGATTAATGTTAATAATAACTATATGGCGATATAAACTTAATACTATATCAGATTCTGCCAACAGGAAAGGTTTATAATTTTCAAATACTATCTTTCATATGATATACAGCGCTAATTTCACCCTTCCATTCCCCCCACCCCCACCCCCCCCCCCTCCCCCCTCACACACACACACAGCTGAACTTAGTTGGGGTGATGGTGCTGGGGGGGGGGGGGGGGTAGCTGCAAGGGAGTGTTTTGTTCACCTCCTGATAGAAACCTTATTCCACCCCCTCCCTCCCCCCCCTCCCTCCCTCCCTCCCTCCCTCCCTCCCTCTTGAGTACCAGAACTTTGGCTGAAATTATAGCATAATTCTGCATAGCCATGTTTATAAAGCATTCACACAAACCGTACATGTATCTTACTATTTTTTTCCCGCTCCTATAAGATTCATTTTCTATATGTACGTATTCCCTGCAAACATGCAAATATCCATTCTCCTCCTCACCAGTTCATGAAGATGGCGTCCAGCTGATCCCTCCTCACACACACCAGGCTGGAGTCCACAGCAATCTTGAGCTGCCTGTAGTACACCTTCACCAGGGTGCAGAGGTCGTCGAGGTAGTGCTGCTCATTCTCAAGGAACTTGTGGAGAAACTGAAAATACACACACAAAAAAGCGAACATTATCATTGCTACTTCAAATAATGAACATTAGGCTGCTGAAAATATGCTATTTTTATAACACTGTACAAATGTTTGAACTACTATAATAATTTTTTTTAAACTTATCGTAGTATTGAAGTTTAATTTTATAAAGTTCAACTGATGAAGATCCTACGGGATCGAAACATCTTGATAAAAATAAACTTCAATACTACGACAAGTTAAAAACAAAAGATTATTAGCTGTGTTCACTTACATGTTGTTTTATATCTAACCTTTTGCAAGTGTACGATTATGAAAAACCACGCCCCCTATCCAACCCCTCCTCAAATTATTTTAAGTCAGAATACTAGACCACACCTCAAATTTGATGCGTATCTGAGAAGCATCAGGTAGTGACAGAGACTTGACAGCTGCTCTCCGCCATTGCTGTGCCCACTTGTACTTCGAACTTCTAACCGAGCTGAACTAAAGATGCAATGTAACAACAAAAACAATAACAAAGCAACAAAAACAATAACAAAACAACAAAAACAACAACAAACATCAAGGTTCACGTTCCTTCCGAGACACTGTGACGTCATAATTATGTCAACTATAGTGGCTGGAATATACACACATACTAAACTTATAGTAATGAGATCAGAATAACAGAATAACTAACAGACTAAAAATGATAATTTATGGCATCAATTAATATAAAATAAAGTATTAGAGAAGGTAATGCAAATTCATTGGCATGAGTGCACACACAAGCTGACAGGAACTAAACTAAGAGAAACTAATTCTGACTTCCACATTTAGAGACTATCTCCGTGGCAACGTACCTCATGCTCCGGACTTGTGTACAGAGTGTCGTTGATGCTGCCGTTAATGACGACCACTTTCTCGCGGCCATCTTTATTACGACTGTGCAATATCTGAAATAAACAAACAAATAAACAAATAAAAATTGGAAATTTTGTGTTAAATGCGCTAGAATGGTATTTCATACACTAGATGACAGCATGCAGTCCCAATAGGGTGGGGCTGGAGGAGGGAATGGGTCCTGCCAACTCGAGGGAATGGGTCCTGCCAACTCGAGTGGAGTTAATAGCCCGTGCAAAGGGGGAGTGACTGATTTAATGAGTCATACAAGAGGAAGGAGGTTAACTAATTTTAAAATAAATCCTCTGACAGTTGTGTTATGTATGGGGCTGTAGGTCACATGCTGTACAAATGGAGCGTGGGCCACTGTCATCACAATGTTTGGAGGTCACAGACTAGCAGCTTGTAGTTGATGGTCCCCTCAAGCTAGGAATATTTATTTATACAACCTCTCTCTCTCCCTCCCTCCCTCATGCTCCTCCCACCCATGACTGACTAGCCATGCCACCTTCACGGCAAATAATAGTAATAATAATAATAATAATAATAATAATAATGATAATAATAATAAAAATAATGATTAAAAAAAAAAATAATAATAATAATAATGATAATAATAATAATAATAATAATAATAATAATAATGACAATAGTAATGATCACAGCAACACCAATAATTATTCTTGTATGTTGTACTAGTACAAATTAAATACTAGCCTTTGCTCTCTCTCTTCACTTCCTTGCTAAATGTTATAAGGTCAAAGTGTAACACAATAGGTGTAGCATTTGTACGGTACCAACGAGGATGACAAACACTTCAAACCATAACAACTTGCACTCTGTCTAGACACTACAACTGCTGACTAATCCAGACACACAATTTTTCACAAACTTAAAGTTGTAACCTCAGCATTCATCTAAGGTACAGAGAATGTTTTTTCCAGGGTAACTTACTGAAGGCTTTCTCGTCGGTACGTGAAGTCTTGAGCCCAAATCAATCCAATCAACAACATGGAGACACACAGAAAACAAACAAACAAACAAACAAACAAACAAAAGACTTAAGTAATCCATTAGCCTCAAAATATCTATTTAGCAATATTTGTAGCCACCCCAAACAGTAGAAAAAGTATATTACAATGCATTCCTTTCTTCAATCTCTCACTGCTAAGCCACTGAAGTGCTAAGTGTAGTGAGCAAATCGATCGCTCAGATGGGTTGCATGTGTTTGTACCTTTGAAATGTCATTTTCATCATGGAGCTGGGATTTCTGCTTATTTATCTAAGTTATCGTTACCACTTAAAAAAATACATTTATAAAACCACCAATTAGGAAGTTCTTTCTGGATGATCAATAAGCATGTACACAAAGAAAAGACTAGAATGAGAAGAAGAAACCCCTTAAGTCGATTTAAGTTCTCCTAAAAACAGAGATTGTTCGAGATGCAGCGAGTAATCCTTTTGCTGATACACTCCCTGCAGTTCTCCACAGCCAATGGCTGTCCATCACCTTCTCTTCTTACCTCCTCCATCTTTTCCTCTTCTCCCACTCTCACTCATGATTAATTATGGCATCACGTCCCATATGTGGGCATGCTCCGGGTGAGTGCTTGTTCCGGTACTTCCCTACTTGTTTAATTCCTGGGGCAATTAGTACCAGATGAAATTACAGAAGAAAGGCATGTCAAGGGTTAGAAAAAATTAAGAATAAATAGTAAAAATGTTAAAAATGAATTTTTCTACAGAGTAATGAATTAGAGATACCCAAGGAAAAATAAACTGTCGTGGCATTTGAAAATACGGTAAGTGTAAATAGAGTCTTCTTTTACCACAGTATCGACTAGGACTATGTGGATTTCCTCGACACTTGAAATGCGGTATTAAATGGCTTTAGTTTGCACTGTATATTTGATTGTCCAGCACATGCAAGTCTTTACATGCCACGTGTCTAAAAAACAAATACCAGTTGCATAGATACACAAACACCTTGAAAAAATTCAGCGAGAAGCATATTATATAACTCAATTAACTTGTACTAAATGTAAGTACTTGCCCACACTCCTGCCCCACTCCTGCCCACACTCCTGCCCCATTCCTGCTCACAACCTTCCTCTTGTCCACTAGGCTGTGCTTCCGAAGTCACAAGTGTGATGTTAGATGACAATGAAAGTTTTTTTAATTTCATTAGTGAGTTTTTGTTGTGTTGTTGCTGTTTTCTTTATTCTTATTATTATTTTTTTTGTGAAGACAGCATTGCACCACTTGTCTTTCAGAAATTGGCAGAAACAATCTATTTACCCTGTGGCTACAGGCTGGCTTCTAGCTATAAGGTGTATATACTAACTACTAAATTCACAGAATAGTATAAACTTGTCTTTGTAACCACTTTGTCTCCAATTGAATTGACAATGCCTGCTAGGAAGTGAGTGAATTATTAGTGAGGATGGATGTTGTCCAATTCCACCAAACGGTGTATCCCACATGAAATAGAGTAACAACTCAACGTTATAGCTGCTCACGGCTGACAAAGAGGAAAAGGGTCTTAAACTACACTCGTTTACCCACAGGCGTTTCCTAGCCGGGATATCTTGTGTCTGTAGAAATGTGTCGTAGGAGTGAGTATGGTATTTTTGACTTGATTGTTTGTGGGTACTAGAGTTGCACTGATAATCTATCGGTCTATCGTTTATCAGTTTATAGGCCTACTTTTTCGATATCGGTATTGGTCGTCAACACTACCCGCCGTACCGATATAATTAACCGATAGAAAAAATTTCGTACTCGCCGCGTGGACACTGAACAGATGAGTTCTACTTGCTCTTAGACGGCCTAAAGACAAAGAAACTTAACTACGATGTGTAAAAAGAGGTCACCAATTTGGCACTACCTTGTTCCTGGCACTGATGATTTCTAATTATGTAAAAATAAATTTTTAAAATTCAATGAATATATCTATCGGTTATCAGTATCGGCCTCGATTCTAGATACAATATCGGTTATCGGTATATCGGTAAAATCTTCTATCGGTGCAACTCTAGTGGGTACAGCTTGAATAAACCCTACAAGTAGCTGTGGATCTGTAACTCAATCTGTGAGTGTAAATCTAATATAATATTAGAATGTCTTTGATGATATTCAGCTCATCCATCTTGTTGTTGTTGTTGTTGTTTTTTTTTATCAGAGAGGAGATGTGGGTAAACAGCAAAGAAAAGTTCATACTTTTTTGAATTACTCTTTATAATGGTTCAGTAAGGACACTATCACTGTGGGATTTAGAAGAAACTGCCTGCCATCCTATCTCTCTCTCTATCTCTCTCGGCCACCCTGCTAGCTAACTGTTCATCATGGGGTCAGGTTACCGATAGAGACCATAAGGAATTAGGTATGGATAGACCTTACTCACTGGTAACCTAGGCGATTGAAGCAGACTTCCGACTCCGGGGCAATGTTTTATGGCATGATTGATTAACCAGTTTTGAAATCTCACGACCATGAATATCGTTGATTGGAGTGGACATGTTGTCACGGACAACAGGGGAGGGAGAGAGTTGTACAGCTCCTCTAGTTAGATGGCAAACTTGACAATCGGCCATTTTCTCTTAGGCATGTGACAGGGCAATTATATATACCAGAGAAGAGGATGAGAAAGTGTGATATGATGGATGAAAAAATTCAAGAAATTATAAAGGAAAAAAAAAAAGACTATTATGCTAAGTAGTGAGTGAGATTTAAATTGGAACCAGTTAATTAAAAAAAATTACAAACAGCAAAGAAACTACAACAAAAATAAACTAAAATTCTTCACAAAATGTTGTGGGTCAGGCAAGGTGTATAAACATGTCTGTGGTAGAGCTATTGGTCTGTGGTAGAGCTATTGCTCTATATTACACAGAAAAGATCAGTAGTGGGTAGAATTTCCACGTTCTGTAATTAAAGTCGGCAAGACGTTACCATTAAAAAGGAGTGTAACACTGCAATCAAAGCTTACTTGAAAAAAATTACCAAGGAATAACAAAACGGATGAAATTTTAGTCAGCACTTTATAAACTTATCAAATTGCAACAAGAACCGTGAAGTAAAAGCGTCAACATCACTGCTATAATGCCTCGTTAAGTTCCACAATTATCCACAAACCACAATGCCATATATCATATAAATTTCCCAGAATTTTTTTTAATTATTTCACGGTGATCACATGATCCAGGTGGTACCTCAGGGACTAAACAACTTTCAATACTAGTGCCTTTGAAGAGAGCAACTTCCACCACTAGTGTTGCCGGCAGTGAAACCAGACCCTAATTATTGTGCCTTATTTTCAGCCATTCCTATTAATCATTATAATCCATCCAATTATATTAAATGTCTTGTTAAATAGAGAGAATTAAAATGCCAGTGTGACGGTCACTGTGACGTATCGGCATGACGAGGGAATGGTAAGGTGGTGTAAATTTAGACCCATGAGAGCATCATGGGGTCAGTGTTGAATACCTCGAACAAATGGAGGGTGAAGGAGTCAGCGTTATGGAGTGGACTGTTCAGTTTATTGGTTTAGAATAAAGGAACACCAACACCATTAGTGCCCTTCATGCAAAGAGCAAGTTTGAATTCTTGGGGAGGATGATTGGTAAATTGATGGTGTGTATAGTCACCTATCTAAAATGTCTATTAGGTCAGTGTGACTATGTACAGTAAAAATAGCTGTGTACATATGAGTCTCGTTTTAACGAATTTAATTGAACAACCTTCAAATTTTGGCTCCTATCTTTCTTTTTCCAATGACTACAATAAGCTCTTAAAGTAGTAAATAATAACTATCAATGAAAAAGCAACAACAACAACAACAACAACAACAACTAACTGAAACACACAAAAAAACACTACACCTTCTGCCACTCTCAAAAATGTGAGTCAGGATATCAAAGTATCACACACACACACACACACACAACCACACACACACACACACACACACACACACAACCACACACACACACACACACAACTACACACACACACACACACACCTTCCCTTCTTGCTCACCAGCTTGCTGCAGCTTTTCTAGCCACACCCTCCCATTCCTTGCTGCTACACCCAGCTTGTTCTTCAGCCACACCCTCTCATTCCCTTACCCTACTCACCCAGCTTGCTGCAGTTTCTCCAGCCACACCCTCTTCTCATCCATGGTAGGAGGGCACACGACTATCTCTACATCCAGCAAGACACCTTGCAGGAACAGAGCACACGGCTATAGGAAGTGTTTAATGATAAACTGGGATAAAAAATGTTTATAGGAGAAGAGGGGGGGTGGGTGGTGGTGGTGGGGGGGGGGGGGGGGG
>WLWD01002618.1_pt1 | contig 18133 bp, 12 predicted proteins | sample 6712731 | NCBI WGS metagenome assembly WLWD01 (sample SAMN12718690, study PRJNA576275) | sponge metagenome | isolation source: marine sponge | host: Mycale hentscheli | place: New Zealand: South Island, Marlborough, Capsize Point | collected 2014-11-01
TACTTGCATTTTGGCAAGTGTGTGTCTACTACCTCCTCGTAGGTGGCTTTGAAGCCGCAGTGCTGGCAGACATGAGGTCTCTTAGTGCACTCTTGAGCCACATGCTTGTCCACCTTGTTCTTGGGGATGGTCTGTAGGCAGTTGAGGGGACACTTGGTGTCCACATACAGGCAGTTGTCCAGGTGAGGGTCCAAGTGAGTGTCCAACTGGTCCAGTGTCCCAGACCAGACACACCCCCTCTCCTTCATGCTGCAATAGATTTTTAGGGAGCAAACTCTTCTCTGACTTCTAGGATGTTCAAAAAACGTAAATTCATTCCTTTTACATTCAGGGCAAGGCTGTCCTTGATCCTGAGTGTCAGCTATACAGGTCTGACAGAAACTCTCTCCACAGCAGCTAGTCAGAGTCAGTCTCCTAGCCACCAGGTTACACTTCTTACAGAGGAAGTCTTCTAATACTGTGTCTATAAACTCACACTTGTAGCCTTGGGAGGAAGCCATCTTGAGAACAACAACAGTAGCATTGATCACATGACTTATGAATCACAGACTAACATTTATGAATATAGTTAGCTAGTTATGACTATTACAAGTGAGCAAGTTATTTCATATAAATCCATTATTACTAGCATCGATCACTGAAGAAGAATGTCAAAGTCGAAACATTTGAAAGTTTTGGACTAATATCATTTTGTACTACTAATTTAAGTTTATTTTAAGTGGGCATCTCAATGTTGGCAATGAGACATTAGACTACTGTAATATGAAGATGTGGCCAGTCTTTTTCATGTTTGCATGTACATCCACTTTGTGATATTTTTATGGATTTGATGATGATGAAGTAGAAAATAAAGTATGCGTGGAGACGTAGAGTTAGGGTCAGTCAGTGTTGGTGACTTCTCTAGAGTAGTGTACTAGGTTCCTGCCTCTAAAGTCCTTCATGGTAACTACTGCCCCAGAATCTCTGCTCAACCGATTTGCTCAACTTAACCCACTCCCTAACTACAGAAGCCAAGTTAAGTAAAAATAGTAATACAACTAGCAGAAACACTACACCTATTACAAAAAATGAGATTGACTGGTTCTGGTGTAGGAAGGGGGGGGGGGGGGGAGGGCTCCGGGACTGGAGCCCCACCTCCCTACATAATTTAGTGGCATAATCTAGCGAGGTGATTTCTCTAATGAACACTTCTATACCACAAAAAAAAAACATTTCCTTAGAGCCCCCGCTCCCCCTCACCTCCCCTCACTATACTGAACATCTTTCTACATTGCTGTTGAGTGTCAGACTATTGGCTATATGCTAGCCACAAAAATGATGAAACACACCTGCACCCCCGTTGAAGAGCGAGCTGTTTCTTCTGCAGTTCTACTTATTTTATTCAAGTCAGCTATAGGTATTGATACATGCTAAATAAGGGCAGCTTCCTCATGTTACATTTAAGCTCTAAAACCTCCTTATTTGCACAGTAAGTAATTTGGTAGTTCCAATGTTTAGACATTATAAAAGAGTCCAAATACATCATTTAGGTATTATTTCCCTTCAACGATACATAATATTTCCTGATAACTAAATCAATTGTTAAAAAGGAACCTATCATTGCCAATTTTGTCTCATTAAGAAGGGGGTTGTGAAAGAAAGGGAAATTGTACAGCTGACAACAATTTGGGAACAGGAACACTATCAAATGTTTCACTGTGTAGCTATCGTAAACACTGACCATATTGCATTAGTTATATCTGATCTTGTGGTTTGTTGTTTTACTTCCCTCTATTTTTGCTAAGGCTTATTCCACTTTCATATTTGAATTCCACAGATACTGTATGAAGACCACATGAAGTTTAAGTACAGTGAACTTTCTGCCAGAAAGATTCAACCTCTGAAATTTTTTAATGAACTCACTTCTCTTTTCTCATTTATTAGAGAATGAATGTATTTGTTTTATGTTCTTCAAGACTCTGACTTGCGCATATAAATGTGAACTTTATTACTTTCTAACAAGAGACAGTACATTATCTACACATTGCCAGGTAACAATTTCTTCTCTATCTCATAATGCTTCCCTTATTTTCCTGTCCACCCTTGACTCTTAAATATTTTATTCTGAGTTCTGAACTTTATACAATAACATTCTAGATAAGGCAATTATGTCAAAACTTCTATTTTAGAAACATGAAAGTGAAGTGTATCATTATCTAAGACATACCTTCGTGGTTTGTCTAGTGGATAATGAATTTTCAAGTAAATGCTGTCGAGTTATCATAAATTCAAAACAATAGCTAATTATGACCCTTCATAGCTATCTCTGTTCCCATTAGTGTGTACAGACAAATTAATCAGCTCAATCATCACAAACAGGGCTGTAGACACACATCAAGCTTACTAGAAAAAACATAAGCAATAATTCGTATAAAAAAATTAGAGTAATACAATGCCTGCTAATTTAGTCATGCTGTATAATTTAATTACTGTAGAATGTTAAATTGAATCTGCATATGATTTGCACTTAATATTTTATGCTCATGTAATGAGTTATTACTTGTGGAGTTCTATTTTGTATTTTATTTAAGTCAGCATGCATGAGAGGATTACAGCAGTATGTTTGTCTGGGGTAGGAGGTCCCTTAAATTGAACACTTTTTTAAAATTTCGAGCTAGTTGCCGAGTAAGTGCGGAGAAACTTCAGCTCCAAACAAGTGCAAGCTAGATGCAACGACCCTTACCTTTTGTGTACATTAGTTTGCATCAAACAGTGTCAAGTGATCACTTGTAGTTCACGTATTTTCTCTTAATTGCATGTGTCCTTGGTAGTTAGAAGTTGAAGTAATCCAAAGTAATCTTAGTTTGTGTAATAATGCAGCTGAAGGTTCGTACCTGGGTGCTCTAGTTTGCACAGTAGGTTTGTTAGTATAAAAGAGTCTAAATACATCATTTATTATTTTTCCCTCTTCAACAATACATCATAATATTACTGATAGCTAGCTACATCAACTGTTTAACAATTTCAATCACCTTCATCTCCAAAGTGTGAGCACTGAATGGGACCCCAATATATAGCTATAGCAATTGGGATCACATGATGCATGAAACAAGTGACATCATTAAAGTTGAGAAGATGCTCCGTGCTAAAAACAATTAGCTAATGGAATGTTTGCTAAACAATAACAACAGCAAAATCCACTATCACTTGTTGTTCTTCCAAAACAACAACAAATATTCACATGCTTTACTTTCACTCCTCCCATTACTGAGAAAATATCTGTGGCATACTGAGAGAGAAATAGCTACAAATTCAATGTAATTACTAGTTAATCATCAGAAGTGCATTGACAGGTATGCATTACAAATGGCAGTCAATGTGTTCTCAACGTCAAGGCAGTTGCAATCTTATCCAATGTTTCTCTTATCTTGACAGTATGTAAGTGGGTATCAAGATACAATATTGACTGGATAATACACGTAGTATCTATTGACATGATTATATCAAGTAATAAGTACTGAAAAGTTGAGATAATGATCTCTTGAGTGATAATCTTAGCATAATTTGCCAAATTTATTTTCACTATTTGCAATTTCATCCTCATTTCCCACCAGTCCTTTCTCTATGTTGTTGTAACTGTAGGGAGCTCTGATGGGTTCATCAATATCCAACATGTATTGCTGATCTTTGAACCCTGTTTGAACTTCGGTCAGCTTATTCCACCAATTTTGTGAGCAACTGCCAAGCTCCATGTCATATCCCAAGATGTGTTCGGTATTCTGTATGTTTTCTATTTTGCAAACAGCATCATTAGCAGATGTGAAGCCCTGGTACTTCAAATTTGAGCCTATAGAAGCTTTGAGTGGCAAACTCATGCACACTGCATACTGCTTTATGTTGGAGGCTGCAGTGGTCCTAAACTGTAAAAAAGGAAGTGTGCATAACACACCAAATAAGGTGTACTGGTGAAGTTGCAATACGCACACAATTTTGGAGTGCACAGCACACCAAACCTGGTATGCTCTAAACACTAAAATATGTGTGGGTAGCACACTTCTTTTAGGTGTGTTGTGCACACTTTTGACTTCAGTACAACATTACAATTTTAAAAAGAAAATTGTAATGTTGTACTGAAGTCAAAAGTGTGCACAACACACCTAAAAGAAGTGTGCTACCCACACATATTTTAGTGTTTAGAGCATACCAGGTTTGCAAACAGCATCATTAGCAGATGTGAAGCCCTGGTACTTCAAATTTGAGCCTATAGAAGCTTTGAGTGGCAAACTCATGCACACTGCATACTGCTTTATGTTGGAGGCTGCAGTGGTCCTAAACTGTAAAAAAGGAAGTGTGCATAACACACCAAATAAGAAAATACTTCATCTGTTGATAATGAGAATGGCTGATGGTTAAGGACAGCATTGCTAGCATTCACATCTTTGATTACTTTGCCCACAAGCTCACCCACATCAAGATCCTCGTGCTTTATTTCTTCAGCATGGGCTGTAAAGCAGCTGGTAGAAAGAACAGTGAACATTTTGCCAGAAAGTTTCAACCCCTGAAATGTTTGAATGAACTCACTTCTGTTTTCTCATTTATTTGAAAATGTAATGTATGGTTTTCGGTTCATAAAGACTCTGACTTGTGCAGATAAATGTGAACTTCATTACTTTCTAATAGGAGACAATGCACCCATCCACACATTGCCGGGTAACAATTTCTGCTCTATCTCGTATAGTAATGCTTCCCTTATTATTTCTCTTTCCACCCTACTTTAATTAGATTTCTGAACTTTTTACAATAACATTCTAGATACACCCAATTATTTTAAAACTTCTATATTAGAAAAATGAAAGTGAAGTGTATCATTAGCTAAGAAATATTGTATTTTGTGAGTGGACAGAGTGTAAGATGCAAAACAACGCTTGACGATAGTTTTTGTCAGAATACTAAATTCTTTCTCTCCACACACAGGACATGGTTGTCCTTGTTCCTGAGTGTCAGCTATACAGATCTGACAGAAACTCTCTCCACAGCAGCTAGTCAGAGTCAGTCTCCTAGCCACTAGATTACACTTCTTACAGAGGAAGTCTTCTAATACTGAGTCTATAAACTCAAACTTGTAGCCTTGGGAGGAAGCCATCTTGATAAACAATAGAAGTACCAATGATCTAGTCTCGCGTAGCCAGACCCTTTACCCAATCACGCTACGCAGGGCAAAGGGTCTGGTTAACTGACCGTGTACGAGTTGTGCAGCTTCACCTCGCTAATTGGGCTGAGAAGAACAATAGAACAGACAATGAAGGGGCGGTAACACGTGGGTTGAGTGGTCAACTAGAGTGATGTAATGTATGCAGCTGTAGAGATCAATTCTATATGCAGAAATATGTCTATGGTAGACATTCTATGGCTTCGTATTTGAGGGAGTGGTGGAATTTGTCAGCTCTTAGTATCATGGCTACTACATCAGGCGTTCTATCTTCCTTTTCTGCAGCTGACCTAAGCAATGCTATTCAGTATGGAATATCATATTGAACAAGTCAGAAACTCTCTGTTTCAAGTCACTAATTTCCTTATCTTTTTTATCGAGTTTTTTTCAGATGTTAACTCAGCACCAACTGTTGTTCCCCTAGCTTCTTCTCTAGTTCCCCTAGCTTCTTCTCTTGCTTCCATAGCACCTTCTCTTGTTCTTGTATTCTGCACTTCTGCTTTTCTATTTTTATTTTAAAGTTGTTTTTGATGTTTTCAACTGAACAAGCTGTCTCTACAGCTAGAGAAGCTGTCAAGGTGAGGAGTTTTGGGCCATTCTGCCTGGCGTGTTCGTCCTGGTCCTCTCTATTGAACCTACTATCATATCTCACACCGCTGAACTCACACTCTTCCTCTTCCAGATGCCATATCTCCATGTGATCTTCTATCACTTCATGCTTACCACTCACCCCACAGTCCAGGTGAGTGTCTATAAGTGAGTGTCCAACTGGTCCAGTGTCCCAGACCAGACACACCCACTCTCTTTCATGCTGCAATAGACTTTTAAGGAGCGGATTCTTTTTTGACTTCTTACCATGTTCAAAAAATGTAAATTCATTTGTTTCACATTCTGGACAAGGTTGTCCGTGTTCCTGAATGTCAGCTATACAGGCCTGACAGAAACTCTCTCCACAGCAGCTAGTCAGAGTTAGTCTTCTAGCCACTAGATTACACTTCTTTACAGCGCAAGTCTTCCGATACTGAGTCTATAATATAAACTCACACTTGTAGCCTTGGGAGGAAGCCATTTTGAAGAACAACAGTAGTAGCACTGATCACATGACTTATGAATCTAATGTATTACATACAGACTAACATTTATGAATGTACATAGCTATGACTATCATCAAGTGGGCATGTAATTTCATATGAATCCATCTGTGGGAATGTCCCCAGACAAATCACGGGACTCTGAGGAATGCACTCCCTCGAGAAATGAACACTAGTTTTCTGTTTGTACAATTATTTAGTATAAAATGTGTACTTCTTACATGTAGTTCAATTATGTGTGGGCGTCTATATAATGTGCATACAAATATTTTTAGCTAGTCCCACCTCTGCACTTCTATGAGCTCCGAGCTGAAAAGCCTGAGAATACATAGAAAGTATGCCTGATAGTGTGTGCAAGAATAGATTGGCCCTGGGCCTCAGTGTGATTAGGTAGGCAAGTCTAATCATGCAAGAACGTATGACAGCGAGTCTGAGAGTGCACAAATAGAGTGTGACAATGTGCAACAAGATTGGCAGCAAGTCTGAGTGTGAGAATGGATAAGTGTCAGCTGGTGGTGGTAGGGTAGCTAGAGCAGGCAAGACTGTAGGAAATAGGCTTTTAGTCAGGGAAAGAGGAAAAGCGATTGCCCACAGGGAAGACGGGAAGGGGTCGTCAACATGAGCGAGTAAGGGACGGCAATATATTTATTATATTTTTTTTCAGTAGGGGGGATGAATGACAGCCAGTAGATCCCAACAAAAATCACTCCGCTACTAAGAAACGGCCGAGTATAAAAAATTTACGTCTGGTAAAGGGTTTCAATACCATAATAACCACTTGCGCAGCCTTTTGGGACCCGAAAAAAGGAGAATTATCGTACAATTTTAAGTCAATAGTTGAAGTTAGCCTTACTTGATCCTGTAGTACTAGAACAAACTAAGGACTAGTCTAAAAGGTGGCGTTTTGGGGAGAAAAAAGGGAACCCACGCGTGCGTTTAAGGGGCATATGTACCAACATTATATAACATATCCGGTTTTCAAATTTTTACCCCTAATAGTGTCTCGCTCGCTTCGCTCGCTCGCCAATAACATATATCCGATTTTGCATTATCCACCTTCTCGCTCAAACTCATATCCCCGATTTTCAATTGTGTTACCCCTGAGAGTGCCGAGCTCGCTCGCCAATTATGTTCTACAGTCCCGCAATTCTTATCAAAAAACTCATTTCATTGGTTAATCAAATCATGTGACCAATTATAGCGCCGCGCGTGACCAATTATAGCGCCGCGCAAGGGCTAGGGCTAGGGCTAGGGGACCAATCAGAAGAATTCTTTGATAAGAACTGCGGGATGGCTCATTATGTTTGGACGTACACGTAAGGCGTTTTTGTACTTTGACCCTCGCGCATTTGTTACTATGGCTGAAATCCCTTTACTGTGTATGCTAATTTATTTTCAGTAGCTTCAGTGTTAGAAGTCAAAATCATTCATATAAAAATAGTACGCTCGCCATTTGTGCTCAATCACATCACTAGTATAGGTACATTTTGTCTATCCCCTTGTCTCCTGGTGTTAGCGCCAGTGAGTGAACGCTGATTCAGCGTTTTAATAAACGACTAACATCAATCACCTTATGTAGATACAGGTCCTCCACTAGTCTGGCGGGCCAGACCCTTTACCTAATCGCTCCGCTCGGAAGGGTCTGGTTACCAACGCATTGTTTGGTAATAGTGGAATGCAATTAAGCCTTGCGGGGGGGGGGGGGGGGTTTACTTACCGTCCTGTCTAGTCTCCATGCCAGATCCTTTACCATACCGCTTAGCTGGGAAATGGTCTGGGGACAGACGTAGGGTTTTCAGTTCTCTACAGGAATTCACGTAGAGCCAATCAGATTTTACCAATCACATGACCAACCTCAAACTATTTAATTTATTGCTAATAGGTAGCTCTCCACTGCGCGTCAGTTAGTCAGCTGTGTGGTTGCTGCGATATGGAAACGTTGGAAGAAGTTTTGCGAAGTGTTGTGGGAACAGCGGAGGGCAATCCTTTCCTTCGTGCAGGGAAAAGATGCTTTCGTTTCTCTCTCCGATAGATATTCCCGCAGATTAAAACATTTTAACCGCAACATTAGGCGGCAATAAATTCTTTACGACTCTGGTCAGGTGGATTCTTCATTGATTGCATTCTGTGGGAACCGGGAAGTACGGCGAGTGTCCCCAGACCCTCTTTTTTTCCCGAGCGGAGGGAGGGGCGTGAGGGTCTGGCCCTCGAGACTAAGTCCTGTCTTTAATCTTTGCAGGATGATGTTGTATGATGGAGGTTCTAGCTGAGGCTATGCCAGTAGTGTGCAATCAGTCACTTCAATTTTGGTGGAATGCCACCATTGGCATTCACAGATCATTGTTATGCTAATTATTTTTAAGGAACACTTCAGTCTATGGATCTTCAATGAAAATGTGAAGTTGGCACAAAGTCCGGGAAATAGAAGGATGATAATCCAAGATAAATATTGGTAGTAGTTAGATGAATGTAGGTGGTATGTTCTGGAAGTAACAGTTCTCGAAACCCTAATACTTGATGTATAATACATGGAAATAATAATTAAATAAATAAGTAATAGAAAATAGAAGTAAAATCAATTAATAAAAAATAAACACATAATGAATTAATGAATGAAAAATGAATGAACTAACCCAATAGATTACATTATAGTTCATTAACCTAATGGAGTTAACTAACCCAATGGATCACCACACGTAGTTCACCAACCAAATGAATTATACACTGTGGGCCTTTCCTCCGCTTAACAGCAGGACGCACCTGATGACAGCACAATTTAGTTGCTGTCACTTCCTATCTACCCTCGGCAAACTGACGCCCACCCACAGGTTTTAGGACTGAGAAGTGGGTAAAATTACTTTAATCAAAAACTTGGAAGACACGAGACTGAACTTTACAGCATGATGCAACTATTTATAATGACACAAACTCCTCCTACTACTGACACAAAATGCTGCAAAGTTCCGGCACTACTACAAGCAAACAACCACACAAACACACGCTATATAACTGCACAAACAACTCGTGACTCATCAACTCAATAAACACCTATACATTCACACATAATGTTCTCTTCTCTCTTCTTTCTTCTCCTTATACTTCATGTGGGTACGCCCACATACACAACCCAGTGGATCACACATAGTTCACTAACCCAATGGATCACACATAGTTCACTAACCCTATGGATCACACATAGTTCACTAACACAATGGATTACACATAGTTCACTAACCCAACGGATTACACATAGTTCACTAACCCAATGGATCACACATAGTTCACTAACCCAATGGATCACACATAGTTCACTAACCCAATGGATCACACATAGTTCACTAACCCAATGGATAACACATAGTTCACTAACCCAATGGATTACACATAGTTCACTAACCCAATGGATCACACATAGTTTACTCAATGGATCATACATAGCTAGTTCTATTTGACAGAATGAAAACAGCACATTAGGTGGATATATGTGTAATTAGTTTGGCTAATAGAATTAATACAGTACAAGGTTTATTCTAACCAAGACAAGACAATTTTTTATGGTATTCTTCTTCACACATTAAACTATGAACTATAAGAACCAAACATAGTGGGAGTAATCCCAGAACACCGGGAAGAGACTGATGTAAGCAAGACTTAGAAGTCAAGACAAGACAAGACCGTACACACCAGTTGCTAAACTTGAACTTCTTCTTTCTATTCCTACCAGCTAAACCTCCTCAAAATAATCCCTGGAGATAAATACCCCTTGTATTGGAAGTTTTAAATAATTCTCAATGATGAAATGTTATGTGATACCCTGAGTATATGACATGTAAGGCACTGAGGATTTCATTAGATCATGTTAGAAAAGTTATGCTTACTTGTGTCATTATGACGAATGCAAAATGAAAAACATATGCATCTATACATAAAAGAAAGAAAAGTTTCCTGCATGTGCGATAAATGAAAGAAATACACTTGGGTCTACATTATTTGTCAAACGAAAGTATCAACAATGTATATCAAGGCCTGATATTCAATACTTCTTTTAGAACATATACTTAACCTTCTTCCACATAGTAGCCCTTCACTAGGTAATTTTGAAGTAGTTTAGCCACCATTAGTACAATAGAATTTCAGGCTCCAAAGTATGAAACCTGTTGAAATCCGAAATTCTATTGAACAATGATGTTGCCCATTCCCGCCACGAGGAGGCACTACTCATGGGAACAAAAAACATTGTTGGAACCTGTAACAAAAAACAACAACAGAACATCAGTTATTTGTATGTGTACAAAGTAGGGATAAGTAATGATAATGTGAGTATATACAGAAAGAATAATAGAGGGAAAGTGGGAAGAGAGAGGAATGGGCGGGTTTGTATACTTACCGGTACTGCCGGCTTAATGGGCAATTACACAGCATCATTCAGCACACCCGAATTAGCTAGACACATAACAGTAAATGTAAATATCCACCAGCTATTTGTTATTAATTATTGTGTTTATTACGAAGAGTTCTACCTGACCCCTGAGGAGGACTTCAACATGAAATCAAAACATCGGGTGAATTTTAATTAAACACATTATATTGGCTGTTAAAACGCAGAAAAACTGCTTTATTAGCTTATCATATCATTCTATACAACTCATGCTAATGATAAAATATGAAAATAATAATGTTAAGCATACTTAAAAATGGTTGACTCGGTTAACAGATTTTTTCCTAAGCTAACTGGAAATTTTTGTTGACCTGACTTTCTGCAAGTATTGTAATAAGAGATGGCAATAATATGTGGTAATACTTGAAATTGTTTACCAAATACATGCTACTAGAAACATTAAGTACATTATTAAAATAAACAAATCTCATCAAATACTTACTTGCATTCAACATGTGTTTCCAATCCTTTTTTTTCTTCTTTTTTCATTCTTTTTTTTTCTTTTTTTTTTCCCTTTTTTTTTTTAAACAAATAAATACAATATATTCTAGGTGTTTTAATTGTTTCTTCCAAATTTCCTTCTTAGAAATTTGTTCTTCAATTTTTTTAACTTTAATTTTATCTTTCCACCTAGAGTCTGGTTGAACAAAATGCATGGAGCACAATTATGACTACAATCTTAAAATATGTTTACACAAAGCCTTATAGCTAAAGTCCCTAAATTTACCACACAATGTGTGAAATGTCATTTAAATTTTGAACGATTAACTTTTTCTTGTTTATCTTATCTGCTTGACACCTTACATCTGCTGTGATTTAAATTATGTTACTTTACCCAACACTGCTGGCTACATGCTCTAATTAATCCTGTGCAACCTCTCAGTTACCTCTATTGGCCTATAATTATTCATGACTGTAACAATTAACTGTAACAATTAACTGTAACAGGCTTGTAAAGTATTGAGCTAATTATTTTAGTGTTATTTAGTTGTAAAGTATTGAGCTAATTATTTTAGTGTTATTTGTAAACGTGTTGATATAGAAAGTCCCATAAACAGGTTATGGTGCGTAAAAATTAATCACAAAACCAGTTAACTAGGCTGGAATGTGACACTGTGTATAAAGAATTAATTGCAACTCTCACTCAGTTCTTTAAGATATTTTGGAAAGTGGTGCCAATTAATTCAGTATTGTATACAAGTACATTCTGAAACTTATAAAGGATGTGTACCCAATACTTAACTGGAGTGCTTACATTCCATGTTTCTATCATAGTTTTAACAATTTTGTTTTGGCATCAAAATTGATAAAATTTGCATACCATTGGTAGCATTTCATGCTCTTGCCATGTTGATACATACAGTCTTCTTCCTTCCTCAATGAATTCATAATTTCTCTGCCCCTCAGCTTTGATTAGATTGTGTAAAGTGTAAATCCCGTTTTCATTGGGCGATGTGCCTCTCAAAGCCAAATGTGGCCAAAGTGGTAATCTGCACGTGCTTGGTCGATTGGATTGCACATTCTTTTGAACAGTGTGAGGAGCTATCAAAATAAATATTATTAACATTCCATGCATTTGATAGCATTGCCACATGAAACATATATACGTATTTCAGAACACTGAAGTCATAAATTGGCTAATGGTCATACTTGCAATGCTAATTGGACTTGAAATAATATTTGATTAGCAATAGAATGCTCCCTCCTGTAAACTATATTATGTACTTTCAATACAATTACACTTTCATCACTTTTTCAGCAAATTTCTATTGAACCATTGGACTGTTATTACCTGAGCTGTTAGAATCGCATTACAAAAGTATGTGGAGTGCATATTGAGTTTCTATACCTATTTATAATAGTCAACACCAAATAGCCTATAGACTATAAAATATACTCACTCTATCCACTTAGCTAAGTTCTCTGATTTGGTACAGCTATAAATAGCTCATAAATTGCATGTTACATCATTACATGGCACCAAAGCTAATCTACACGGACGTAGCAGGCTACATTATTTGTAAAAATCACAAGATGTATTGTGCAAATGTTTACCTATATACCCAAACTGACTTCTACAGTATTGCCCTGCACTAATCAGCTACTACATCTCTATTAAAAAAAATGAAAAGTTACGTAACGAATTTTCAGCATTACCAGAATTCTCTGTATGTCCAGCTATTGAAGGCAGTTCTATTTTGTTTATAGATTGAAGGGAAGGATATTCCTTCTCCTTAAGAGAAAATCTCACTTTTTTGACCAATTGGTTTGAAGTACATTTCTTTTCCTTAGTCCATGTTACTGGAGAAGCTTCCATTTCTTTGGCACATTTGTATGAAGGGCCTGCCTTCCTTGATACTGAGGAAGGTCCCTTTTCATTTATAGATTGTTTAGATTGGTGAGAGAGACATGCTTTCCTTAACTTGGAAGAATATCCCATTTCATCTATAGATTGGTGAAAGAGACATTCTGTCCTTGATTGGAAAGAAGGTCCCATTTCATCTATAGATTGGTGAAAGAGACATTCTGTCCTTGACTGGAGAGAAGGTCCCATTTCATCCATGGAATTGTGAGAGAGACTTGACTTCCTTAACTTGGAAGAAGATCCCACTTCATCTATAGATTGTTGAGAGAGACATGCCTTCCCTAATTGGGAAGAAAGTCCCATTTCATCTTTAGATTGGTGAAAGAGACATCCTGACCTTGATAGGAGAGAAGGTCCCATTTCATCTATAGATTGATGAGAGTGACATGCCTTCATCAATTGGGAAGAAAGCCTCAGTTTGTTTATAGAATGGTGTAAGAGACATTCAGACCTTGATAGGAGTGAAGGTCCCATTTCATCTATAGACTGGCAAGAGAGACATTTCATCCCAGATTGAGGGGATGGTCCCATTTCATCTATAGGTTGGTGAAAGAGACATTCTGTCCTTGATCGGAGAGAAGGTCCCATTTCATCTATAGATTGGCGAGAGAGACATCCCCTCCTTGATTGGGGCGAGGCCCCCATTTTATCTACAGATTGCTGAAAGAAATCTTCCTTTCCTGATCGGAAAGAAGGTTCCATTTCATCTATAGACTGGTAAGAGGGACATTCCCTCTTTGATTGGGGAGAAGCCCCCATTTCATCTATAGATTGGTTAGAGAGACATTTCTTCCTTGTTATTTTGGAAGGTCCCATCTCCTCAGTGCAGCAGAGAACGCATTGGTTCTCTTTAGGTTGTGCCACTGGATAGAGCACCAAATTTTGCTTCTCCATCTTCAGTGCCACTGGAGATGGTTTGCTCTTCTCACTAGACTTCCGATGTTTTCTCACCCTGCACCATATAGAATCACTCGTTTTCTTATCAGAGTGATAGAAATGACCTCGCTTCTCCATAATGAACTAGTGTTTGTGACAGTTTACTTATTCAAGATTTGCAACTCTTTCCACAGTAATAGCTACTCGGACAGAGGTAGACTCGGATAGCGTCACGAAAAATAATATAATCCTATAATTGTTTTCGAACACCACTTGCCCTGCGATAACGCGACACGCTCACACACAGCACACGTTCACACGCTCACACACAGCACACGTTCACTCAGAGCACAGTTCACTCACGCACATTACTAACAACAATTACTCCGCAGAGTGGATGCGACAACTCGGAACTGGTAGCAGCTACTAGCTAAAGTAACCTAAAAAAAGTAATAAAAATCTATTGTTTGGGACTATCTAGCTAGTTGGGGATTTGATCCGGGCGTATTCTGTTGACACGCACTACACTACAGAGAAGCAAAGTAATTGACCCACTAGCGAGTATGGAAGCGTCAGAGTTCCAGAAAGTCAACTGGACGACCTGGCCCCGCCATACGAGAGAATAGAGACAGAGGTCGTAAATCCCTCCTCGTTCTACCGTTGACTGGATCCTCTGAATATAGGTTGTCCACTAGCTAAGGGACAGACCCTATAATTAATATTACCGAGTAGGTAGAATAATATTGTTTGACCAACAGGTGGTATGCACAGTAAGAGATAAAACTTGTAACTAAGGTGAATGACAGCGATTTAGGTGATATACAAACAAAAAATGAAAGATCGGCGGTACACAAAAAAGAATAAATAAGCATGCGTGAATAAATGAGCATGAGTAAATAAATAATTGGCGAGCCAGCTAAGCGAGCGAGACAATATCAGGGGTAACTCAACTGAAAATCGGGGAAATTTGTTGGCGAGCGAGCGAGACACTTACCGGGTAACACAATTGAAAATCGGGAATATGAGTTCTACAAATGTGCTGAGCTACTATGAACAATTAAGTTCTTCTATTTCAGTCTGCCTTCGCTTTTGTCCACAGGGGTAACACAATTGAAAATTGGGAATATGAGTTCTACAGTGCCTGTAAGTGTCTCGCTCGCTCGCCAACAAATTTCCCCGATTTTCAATTGAAAATCGGGAATATGAGTTCTACAGTGTTACCCCAATATGAGTTCTACAGTGTTACCCCAGTAAGTGTCTCGCTCGCTCGCCAACAAATTTCCCCGATTTTCGATTGAGTTACCCCTGATATTGTCTCGCTTGCTTAGCTCGCTCGCCAATTATTTATTTACGCATGCTCATTTATTCACGCATGCTTATTTATTTTTTTTTGTGTACCGTCGATCTTTCATTTTTTGTTTGTATATCACCTAAATCGCTGTCATTCACCTTAGTTACAAGTTTTATCTCTTACTGTGCATACCACCTGTTGGTCAAACAATATTATTCTACCTACTCGGTAATATTAATTATTGGGTCTGTCCCTTAGCTAGTGGACAACCTATATTCAGAGGATCCAGTCAACGGTAGAACGAGGAGGGATTTACGACCTCTGTCTCTATTCTCTCGTATGGCGGGGCCAGGTCGTCCAGTTGACTTTCTGGAACTCTGACGCTTCCATACTCGCTAGTGGGTCAATTACTTTGCTTCTCTGTAGTGTAGTGCGTGTCAACAGAATACGCCCGGATCAAATCCCCAACTAGCTAGATAGTCCCAAACAATAGATTTTTATTACTTTTTTTAGGTTACTTTAGCTAGTAGCTGCTACCAGTTCCGAGTTGTCGCATCCACTCTGCGGAGTAATTGTTGTTAGTAATGTGCGTGAGTGAACTGTGCTCTGAGTGAACGTGTGCTGTGTGTGAGCGTGTGAACGTGTGCTGTGTGTGAGCGTGTCGCGTTATCGCAGGGCAAGTGGTGTTCGAAAACAATTATAGGATTATATTATTTTTCGTGACGCTATCCGAGTCTACCTCTGTCCGAGTAGCTATTACTGTGGAAAGAGTTGCAAATCTTGCATAAGTAAACTGTCACAAACACTAGTTCATTATGGAGAAGCGAGGTCATTTCTATCACTCTGATAAGAAAACGAGTGATTCTATATGGTGCAGGGTGAGAAAACATCGGAAGTCTAGTGAGAAGAGCAAACCATCTCCAGTGGCACTGAAGATGGAGAAGCAAAATTTGGTGCTCTATCCAGTGGCACAACCTAAAGAGAACCAATGTGTTCTCTGCTGCACTGAGGAGATGGGACCTTCCAAAATAACAAGGAAGAAATGTCTCTATAACCAATCTATAGATGAAATGGGGGCTTCTCCCCAATCAAAGAGGGAATGTCCCTCTTACCAGTCTATAGATGAAATGGAACCTTCTTTCCGATCAGGAAAGGAAGATTTCTTTCAGCAATCTGTAGATAAAATGGGGGCCTCGCCCCAATCAAGGAGGGGATGTCTCTCTTGCCAATCTATAGATGAAATGGGACCTTCTCTCCGATCAAGGACAGAATGTCTCTTTCACCAACCTATAGATGAAATGGGACCATCCCCTCAATCTGGGATGAAATGTCTCTCTTGCCAGTCTATAGATGAAATGGGACCTTCTCTCCTATCAAGGTCAGAATGTCTCTTACACCATTCTATAAACAAACTGAGGCTTTCTTCCCAATTGATGAAGGCATGTCGCTCTCATCAATCTATAGATGAAATGGGACCTTCTCTCCTATCAAGGTCAGGATGTCTCTTTCACCAATCTATAGACGAAATGGGACTTTCTTCCCAATTAGGGAAGGCATGTCTCTCTCACCAATCTATAGATGAAATGAGATCTTCCAAGTTAAGGAAGTCAAGTCTCTCTCACAATTCCATGGATGAAATGGGACCTTCTCTCCAGTCAAGGACAGAATGTCTCTTTCACCAATCTATAGATGAAATGGGACCTTCTTTCCAATCAAGGACAGAATGTCTCTTTCACCAATCTATAGATGAAATGGGATATTCTTCCAAGTTAAGGAAAGCATGTCTCTCTCACCAATCTAAACAATCTATGGATGAAATGGGACCTTCCTCAGTATCAAGGAAGGCAGGCCCTTCATACAAATGTGCCAAAGAAATGGAAGCTTCTCCAGTAACATGGACTAAGGAAAAGAAATGTACTTCAAACCAATTGGTCAAAAAAGTGAGATTTTCTCTTAAGGAGAAGGAATATCCTTCCCTTCAATCTATAAACAAAATAGAACTGCCTTCAATAGCTGGACATACAGAGAATTCTGGTAATGCTGAAAATTCGTTACGTAACTTTTTATTTTTTTTAATAGAGATGTAGTAGCTGATTAGTGCAGGGCAATATTGTAGAAGTCAGTTTGGGTATATAGGTAAACATTTGCACAATACATCTTGTGATTTTTACAAATAATGTAGCCTGCTACGTCCGTGTAGATTAGCTTTGGTGCCATGTAGTGATGTAACATATTTATAGCTGTACCAAATCAGAGAACTTAGCTAAGTTTATAAAGGATAGAGTGAGTATATTTTATAGTCTATAGGCTATTTGGTGTTGACTATTATAAATAGGTATAGACACTCAATATGCACTCCACATACTTTTGTAATGCGATTCTAACAGCTCAGGTAATAACAGTCCAATGGTTCAATAGAAATTTGCTGGAAAAGTGATGAAAGTGTAATTGTATTGAAAGTACATATAGTTTACAGGATGGAGCATTCTAATATTATTTCAAGTCTAATTAGCATTGCAGTATGACCATTAGCCAATTCATGACTTCAGTATTCTGAAATACGTATATATGTTTCATGTGGCAATGCTATCAAATGCATGGAATGTTAATAATATTTATTTTGATAGCTCCTCACGCTGTTCAAAAGAATGTGCAATCCAATCGACCAAGCACGTGCAGATTACCACTTTGGCCACATTTGGCTTTGAGAGGCACATCGCCCAATGAAAACGGGATTTACACTTTACACAATCTAATCAAAGCTGAGGGGCAGAGAAATTATGAATTCATTGAGGAAGGAAGAAGACTGTATGTATCAACATGGCAAGAGCATGAAATGCTACCAATGGTATGCAAATTTTATCAATTTTGATGCCAAAACAAA
>WLWD01004888.1_pt1 | contig 18111 bp, 8 predicted proteins | sample 6712731 | NCBI WGS metagenome assembly WLWD01 (sample SAMN12718690, study PRJNA576275) | sponge metagenome | isolation source: marine sponge | host: Mycale hentscheli | place: New Zealand: South Island, Marlborough, Capsize Point | collected 2014-11-01
AGTTCTTCTCCAAGAAAAAGCTAGATCATTCTTTTCTAAGCTCTATCCAGATAATGATCCTGAGAGTTTTAAGGGAAGTACAGGATGGCTTACTAGGTTTAATCAGCGCCATGGTATTAAGAATGTCCAGTTGAGGGGAGAAATATTGTCATCAGATATAGCGGCTGTGGAGCCTTTTCAAGAAGAGTTAAAGAAAGTTATGGCTGACGAAGGCTATTCTCGAGATCAGATTTTCAACGCTGATGAAACTGGTTTATGGTGGCGAATGACTCCTTCCTGTTCGCTAAATGCTTCTGGTATAGCAAAATCTGCCAATTTCAGGAGCGAGTCACTCTCATGGGTTGCTCTAATGCCTCGGGAAGTTTTCGCCTTCCTCTTGTTTTCATTAACAAAAGTAAAAAGCCGAGGTGCTTCAAGAACATGGATATGAATCAGTTACCTGTAAAATATTATGCCCAAGCCAAGTCATGGATGGATTGTAAAATTTTCAGTGATTGGTTTCACTGCAAAAATAGATTTAATACAATGAAGCAAAGTAATTTATTTTCTTATTTTAAACGGCAAAGCAATTAATATAAACTCCCCATTTTTGTATATGTAATGTAATTCTTAATTTCAATATTACTTTTAGTTTAATTCACTAAATTGGAGAGGTGTGAGATTTTCCCTGAGTAACGGGCAATTCTGAGATCCGGGCACCCCTTGGTCCCATAGTGCCCGGATATGAGGGGATTGAGTGTATTTGCAAACATACATACATACATACAATGTTGGCATACTAATTTAAATCAATATAACACTTAGAATAACATTCAGTCCAATAAATAAATTTGGAGAAAAACAACAACAACAAGGATGTGCTATCATTGGAATTCTCAATCAAAGTCAATACTGGATAATAGAGCAGTCGGTTAAGTGATACTTGGATGAGTAAGGTTTCACAGTATACCCACTCGGGATGTATACAGGATTTTTCGCTAGGGGGGTGTGGGCTGGCTCAGGAGAGTTTCACTCGGCTCAGACTAGCTCGCACCTGATGACAGCAAAGTAGTTGCTGCCACCAGAATTAAGGTCCTCTCTATCTACCCCGGCGAACCGTTCACCAACCCGCAGGTTAGGTTAAGAATAGATTTAAATTACTTTACGAAAGAGAAAATGCACACACAACGAATTGGGTGACATGAACCAAGACTGAACTGATGGGAATGAACAAGAGTCTATATAGACACACCAAGCCCCACCTATGACTTGCACAAAATAATTACAAACATGCGAACACCAAAAATCCATTAACACTTACAAACATACAACCCAGTAATTCTATACACACCCATGACCACACAACATGCCTTCATTCTTGCGCAACTGTTCTATCTCTTCCATGTGGGTACGCCCACATCTCCCCCCTCTGGGCTGGGGTATAAAGGACTGAACGAGGGGGAAAGACATGGACACGGAAAAAAAATGGGGAAAAGAGGGAGAGGAGAGGGGAAAAGGGGGGAGAGAGAGAAAGAAAGAGGAGGAGAGAGTTTCTAAGTGAAAAACTCTAAAATAAAATAAAAATGTGACATTCAGTGGGAATCGAACTCAGTTTTTTCCCCAAAAACTGATCTTGGGCCGAGCCCCGTGCAGCCTAGCCTTCGGGTGTGTAACATTTTTGTGGCCAATTACCTAGTTCCCAACGCCCATTGTCCGCAGCGCAAGCGCTCACTACGCTAGAAAAGCAGGTCCAGACGCAGCACTCGCAGTCTTGTAGTAGCAACGATGTTCAGCTTTATGCAGCAACTCTACTCAAGGTTTTTTTCTGCCAGGGAAGGAAGGTGAGCACAACACTGTTAGATATTCCTGCATATATTAAGCCTATCTTTAGTGGGGCTGGCCAGTTGTGAAATAGCAGCATGCTGTCTAGAGTCATTAGCAGTATTATGTCAAGCTAATCTTGATTCAGATATTAGGAAGACTTGTCAGTTGTGAACCAGCAACATAGTTAATGCTTGTAGTGCATGCACTTGCTGCTTTCCAGTGCCATAAATAGACATGTTTGAAGGTTAAGCTAATCTTGATATTAACGAGAATTAGCAGCATGCACTCAAGAGTCTCAGTTTTTCATGAGCAACTGTGTGCATTTTTTAAAAAAAAACTGCTATTAATATACCTATGCTTAAACCATTTAACGAAACATTAAGATTTATTATATATAATTTTTGACTATTTACTTGTGAATGAAGAGCACAAGTTAGCATGCAGTTGTCTGTGGAGTGCATTGGTCTTTTTTTACACGATATTCTTTCAATAAATGTAGTTTGGAGGGTGGATCCCTGGCTCCCTCGGCTCCCTCAGCCCCGCCGGCTCCCTTTGCCCTGCCAGCCCTGCCGGCTCCCTCTGCCCCGCCGGCTCCCTCTGCCCCCTCCCTGCCGGCTCCCTCTGCCCCCTCAGCCTTGCTGGCTCCCTCTGCCCCGCCGGCTCCCTCTGCCCCCTCCCTGCCGGCTCCCTCTGCCCCCTCAGAAAGAGAAGTGGAGAGAAGGAGGAGGAGGATTGCGTTTGAAAGAACGCAGAGAGAGAGGGAGAGAAGAGAGAGGGAAAGACACTATAAAGAGATAAGACAAAGGCAAAGGCAGAGAGAAAGAGACGCAAGAAGAAGGGAACAAGAGAGAAGACAGAGGTGGCAGAGAGAGAGTGATGGAAAGAGAAAGAAGGATAAAGAAGAGAGGAGGGAGAAAGAGTTGGAGAGAAGAATCAAGGCAGAACAACTGGAATGGATCAACCAGAATGAAAAAAAAAAAAGAAAAGAAGAAAAAGAAAAAAAATACGAAAAATACTTGAGGAAATGTTTGAAAAAAGAAAAAAAAGAAAAGGAGGAAAAAAAAATATTATTCGATCAAACTAATTTTTTTAATTTCTAATTTATTTCTAATTTCTAATTTATAATTTATTTCTAATTTCTAATTTATTTCTAATTTCTAATTTCTAATTTATTTCAACTAATTTTCTAATTTTTATTTATTATTATTTTCTTTCAACTTACTTCAATCTTTCTAATCTTTATCAACTAATTTTTATTATTTTCAACTAATCTTTAATATTCAAATTTTCATGATTATTTTAATCAATATAAAAGTAGATTGAAGGGTATTTGAACGATTGAGGGTACATTAAATTAATAAGTTGAAGATTGATTATGAAACAAGCATGGAAGTTTGGTTGTATTCAGCAGATGTGGACAAACTGTAGGCAGTACTGTCAGCAACCTGGCATAGTCGAGTTCTCAGCCAACACCATCACGAACAGGTAGTACTGCACACATCTCCTCTGTCTCCATGGCTGGCTTCATTGAAACAAGAGTGCTTTCATCTAAAAGATAAACATATCAACAATAAAAGAATAATAGCAAAGAACATAAACATATTTAAATGCATAATTAAATAGTAGACTCTGAAATTAAGCTGTATAGATTGAGGTTAATGGCATACACCACAAAATAGCTTGGTACATTTAAAGCTGCGATCTCCTTGCCAATGTGACCAGCAGGTCATCTTCACCAGCAGGACTTCATTGCTTTTCTTCACTTGCAGGACTTATTCTTCACCTGCAAGATTTATTTTCCTTGCTTCCTTGCTTCCTTGCTTCCCTGCTTCCTTGCTTCCCTGCTTCCTTGCTTCCTTGCTTCCTTGCTTCCCTGCTTCCTTGCTTCCTTGCTTCCCTGCTTCCTTGCTTCCTTGCTTCCTTGCTTCCTTGCTTCCTTGCTTCCTTCACTTGCAGGATTTAGCTTCTTTTATTCACCTGCAAGACTTCTTCTTCACCTGCTGGACTTTTCTTCACCTGTATCGGATCATCACTGGAAGCCATAGTGTTGATTCAACTCTATGGCTTCCAGTGATGATCCTTTCTCATGTGAGATTTATTTATGTTGTACCAAGCTATGATGTGAGGATATTCAAGGGGATGAATAATATAGAAACATGAACTTATCTTTTGCAGTGCTGTAGAATGTTGCTGCTTATTAGTACTGTGGAAGTGCAGTAGAAGTGTTGTGGAAATGTTGAAGTGCTGTGGGAGTGTTGTGGGAGTGCTGTGGAATGTGTTGTGGAGTCTTTGCTGCTCAGAAGTGCTGTGGAGTGAAGTGCTGTGGAAATGTTGAAGTGCTGTGGAGTGAAGTGCTGTGGAGTGAAGTGCTGTGGAGTGAAGTGCTGTGGAGTGAAGTGCTGTGGAGTGAAGTGCTGTGGAGTGAAGTGCTGTGGAGTGAAGTGCTGTGGAAATGTTGAAGTGTTGTGGAAGTGCTGTGGAATGTGTTGTGGAGTCTTTGCTGCTAAGAAGTGCTGTGGAAGTGCTGTGGACCATTGCTGCTTAGTAGTGCTGTGGAAGTGTTGTGGAAATGTTGAAGTGCTGTGGAGTGTTGCTGCTTAGAAGTGCTGTGGAGTGTTCTTGGTTGGAAGTGTTGTAGGGTGGCACGAAGTGGACTAGCAGTAGAACGAAGTGAAGTGAGCAAAATGATGTGATTTGGTGCCATGGCAGTTGGTATTACTCAGGTTGTCGTTTCATCCTTTTTGCCTCATTGGCTTTCCTCCATGTAGCCAATGTTCTTTCCTTCTTCTCTTTCTCAAACTGCAGTAATGCCTCTTTGCCATCAGCGTAAGGGCACCAAATTTTGTTCGATCGTCCAAGTACTCGGTGGACTTCTCCATCTGGTGTAACATCTTTAGATGTACGAAATTGTCCACAAATGTGACAAGGACGCTTTCCTACTATATCAGATTCCTATAAATTATGAAAAAAATATTGTAATTGACAAAAGTTTTTGTACACATTGTCTAACCTCGCTATCTTGGTTTGGGGACATGACCTAATGCTTAAACCCACAATCAATACTTATTTTCATTTTTGATGTAAGAATTCTTCCATGACTTCAATACAGGAAGCACAAGTGTTATTACTATTATTATTATTATTATTATTATTATTATTATTATTATTGTTATAATTATTAATATTATTATTTCTACCACTATTGTTACTGTTCTGGCCATGCCTGAACAGAGGCTGGAATTGCTCATTGCATGTGTGACTGTTTACACTATTAATTAGTACCTCTTGTGTTCGCTCTCATTAACAGTTATATCTCATTCACCCTTACACTATTACTCTCCATCTCTAGCCTGCTCTTTGTTGACATTGCTTTGTTTGTCTCATAGGGGCCCTGCTCTGCTCTGCCTATAAAAGGGTAGAGTGGAGCATCCTCTCTGCTTCTTATACTTGTACTACTACTACTACTGTTACTACTTTTGTCAGTTTTCTAATATTATACTATTTGTCGCTTAGTAGCCTGAGAACATTGGGTTATTAGTGTGGGATTGTTCTGCTGTGGGTTCAGCAGGGTAACTGTGGGCAGTTGAGTCACTATTCTCCTGTCTCCCTGTAACATAGTGGATATTTCTACCGAGCGAGCTACATCGTTTTATACATTGGTCCTTCGAGCCGGATTACGTACTGTCTACGAACTATTTCTACTCTCTCACATACGTTCTTCATTTACTGCTGGACTGACTACTGTCTGTTTACCAGTTTACTCATCATCACTGTTTCACTCCTACTCTGTCTACTAACATGGATCACAAAAAGATAATGGCATCAGCCAAGGGAAAGGTCACTCGTGTCATCACTCAACTGGAAAAACAAGAACCCTTGGGACCTGAGATGCTTCAGGAGTCAACCTTAGACAGACTTCTGACCAGGCTGACTGAGGCTGAAGACACTTATGACCAGGCCTATAAGGACATTCCAGAGCCTTCAGAGGAAATTGAAATTTCCCAGTCTGAGTTTCTATTAGTACTGGACACCACCAGGGATCGTGTACAACACCTGAAATCTGTAATTTCTGCCCATGCAGCTGAAGAAGACCTCCAGGAGTCTCTGAGCTATTGGGAATCCTTGAAGGGTGATCAGTTATGCCACACTGTGGACAGAGATGTTCACACTCTTGAAAAACAACTTGACACTTACATTGAACTGACCAGACCCAGGAAGCTAGCATCATCTGCAAGAATCAAAGACCTCCTCAAGACTATGAGGATAAGAGTCAATAATATCAAATGTGCTGGCACACCTACCTCCTCATCATCACCTTCTACTGCCGCCACTGCTAGCACTACTGCAGATCCTGCTACGTCCATTAGACAAGGTGTGAAAGCAAGAACTCTACCTTTGCCCATCTACTCTGGAGACCTGTCTGACTGGCGATCCTTTTGGAGGCGATTCAAGGACTACTTGGGCAAAATGCCGGGACTCTCCAATGATGAGCAGCTGACCTTCCTGCTGGAATGTATCAAGGAGCCAGCAGCAGTCAGCATGATTCAGGATGCTCTACGTAATGGTAATTCATTTGAGTTTGTGGAGGGAAGACTCAAGACCAGGTTTGACCAACCCCGAAGAGTCTTCACTGACATGGCTGTGAAGCTGACGAAGCTCCCCGAGTTTAGAGACACTGATAAGGGCACCGCCACCTGCTCAGAGTTGCTAACCAAATACCTTAACATCATTGACAAGTTCGGTGATGGCTCTGCATCTCAACTGGTCACAGCATTTTTTGAGGCCATGATGGACAATACGCTCTCCCAGGAATGGTATCGCTTTTTGGTGACTGCCGACAAAGTACCACATGCCGAGAAGATGGTGGAATACATGGATACTAGGAACAGAATCCTGACCAGCAAGTCCGTTGATTCCAAACCTTCCCACTTCAAGCCACCACCAAACAACACTTGGAAAAACTCTTCCTCTAAGATGACTGCAAAAGGAGACAAACCCAAACCTCACTATGCACTTGTTGCCAACTCTACACCTACTTGTGGCCTATGCAATGAGAAGGAACACGCCCTCTATTATTGCAACAAGTTTAAAGAGATGGAGGCTGCAGATCGAAGAAAGCATATGTCCTCTACCAATCACTGTTTCAATTGCCTTGGACCAGGACATACAGCCAAGCAGTGCCACAGCAAGAAGACTTGCAAAACCTGCTCAGGGAAGCATCATTCAATGCTGCATGTGGAAGGCAACAAACATACCACTTCTAGTGGTTCCAACACTTCACCTACCTCATCAAACTCACAGCCGGAAATTACATTAGCACTTCCTGTGCCCAGACCTACAGCCATTCTCTGGGTCTGTAAAGTTCTTGTGGAGCAGGGAGGACGATCTTGTGTGGTACGAGGCATAATAGACACTGGCTCTACCATCTCTCTCATTACAGAGAAGATAGTCAAATCCCTCAAACTCCAAACTACCCCAACAAGTACTGATCTTTCTGGTGTCGGATCAACCCCTGCAGGATCTATTAAAGCTGAAACTCTCATCACTCTCAAATCCCTACATGACCCAACTACACAACCCATCTCCATGAGAGCTGCTGTAATTCGATCCATTGTTGGGGACAAACCTACAACCAACCTGAAGGACGTTGACACTTCTTTTACTGAATCCATCACACTCTCCGACCCTAACTTCCAAACTCCTGGTGGAATTGATATACTCCTTGGCCAGGATGTCATCAAGAGCATCCTCAAGGATGGAGTTGTAAGGTCCAACATCAATGACTTGTATGCCATTAACACTACTCTTGGTTGGGTAGTCGGTGGTTGCTGTAACAATTCAACACAAGCAGTCACTACTCATGTGTGTTATCATGTTGCTCCTACCACTACTGACACACTCCTGAAGGCATTTTGGGAATCCGAGGAACCTCCCAAATCTACTCTCCTCACTCCAGAAGACCAAGGAGCAATGGAACACTTCAAGTCTACACACAGTAGACAACAAGATGGTCGATACATGGTGAAGCTCCCCAGGAGAGACACAAACATAAAGCTGGGAGACTCCTACCGACAAGCTGTTCAGAGGTACCGGTCTAACAAGCACTCACTACTGAGGAAGGGGAAATGGGAAGACTTCTCAGAGGCTGTCCTCGAGTATGCGAGCCTTGGGCATGCTGAGTTAGTCCCTCTGTCGGAATTGAACCATCCCACTGAAGACGTCTACTTTCTTCCCATGCATAGTGTGTTCAAGGAGAGCAGCACCACGACCAAACTCCGGGTGGTTTTCGATGCCTCTGCTGCTTCATCCACTGGCCACTCTCTCAATGACATCCTGATTCCTGGGCCAATTTCCTATCCACCACTTATCAATGTGCTCCTCAGATTTCGTCTACACAAAGTGGGTCTCACTGCTGACATTTCAAAGATGTTCAGAGAGGTCGCATTACACCCTCAGGACAAGGACTTACACCGTTTTCTCATGGAGAATAACACAGGAGACCTGCAACAGTGGAGGATGGTTAGATTGACATTTGGAGTGAACTGTTCACCATTCTTAGCCACCCAGGCTCTGCGCCAGCTTGCTGAGGACTATCAAGAGCAGTATCCTGCAGCTTCTAAAGCTATCTTGTCATCTTTCTATGTTGACGACTTCCTCTCTGGCGGCGCAGAGACTGTGGAAGAGGCATCTCACTTGAGAAGTTCACTGACAGAGCTTCTCTCACTTGCCAGGATGACACTCAGGAAATGGAGAACTAATTCCTCTGACCTGAGGGACTCTATTCCTCCAAATCTACTGGAGACAGAGGAAGTCCAAGTCATCCAGCCTCCTGCAGAATGCCACAAGACATTGGGAATACACTGGAGGACTGCCACTGACACGCTTCATGTAGCCACTCCCCAACTCTGCAAGACTGACATTCCTACCAAACGACAAGTGCTTTCTGATGTGGCTCGAACTTTTGACGTGCTTGGATGGTATACTCCAGCCACTATTTCACTCAAGATCCTTCTGCAAAGGATCTGGCAGATGGGACTTGAATGGGATGAAGCACTACCACAAGATCTCTGTAACACGTGGAAACTATGGAGGGAAGAACTTCCACTCATCACAGAGCATTCGTTGTCTAGATGTTACTTCCTGGCAGACAAGACAATCCAGATGCTTCAGCTTCACGGATTCTGTGATGCTTCGCAGTTATCCATAGCTGCTGTGGTTTATGTGAGAGCTATGTACAGTGATTCACAAGTTTCTGTTCATATTGTTCTCGCTAAGTCCAAGGTAGCTCCCATCAAACCACAGACTATCCCAAAGCTGGAACTGGCAGCAGCAGTACTACTCTCTAAGCTACTCCAGACAGTGCAAAGTGAATTGAACATTGTATCATCTTCAGTGTTTGCCTGGAGTGATTCAACTATCGCTCTGGGATGGATTAGAACACCGCCAGTGAAGCTGAAGACATATGTGGCAAACAGAGTTGTCCAGATCACAGAGGCTCTTTCTCCTTCACATTGGAGACATGTGCCTTCACAACATAACCCTGCGGATGTTGCTTCCAGGGGGACTTCTATAGGAGACTTACTTCAACATCATCTTTGGTGGAATGGTCCGGAATGGCTGAGATCCCCACCAACTGATTGGCCATCTCTCACTGGAACTGACACACTCTCAACTCCTCTTCCAGAACTGAAGTCATTTGCACTGGTGATAGAGAAAGAACCAAATCACATTGAGTGCCTCCTTACTCGCTTCTCAAATTACACCTTGTGTGTACATGCTCATGCGTGGATGTATCGTTTTATAGCCAACTGCAGGACCTCTAGGGAGCGAAGGCAGTTCTCATCCACACTTACCATGGAGGAAATCACTCATGCTGAGACGCTCCTGGTGAAGAGGCAGCAACACCAATATTACCACAGGGATATGGATTTACTTGCATCCGGTCATCCAGTACCTGCATTAAGCTCTTTACATACTGTACACCCATTCCTGGATAAGGATGGACTCCTCAGAGTTGGAGGAAGACTGCAGAAATCTGGACTTAACTTTCAGCAGAAACATCCCATCATTCTGAACAAGAAGTCTCACCTCACACTCCTCCTAGTCAGACACCTCCACATCTCTAATCATCATGCCGGTCCAACACTTCTCATGGGACTCTTGAGCTCCACTCATTACATACCTGGGGCTAGGAGACTGGTGAGAGCTATTACTCACGGATGTGTTACATGCAGGAAGGAGTATGCCAGAACCTCCAAACAGCTGATGGGTCAACTTCCCAAGGAAAGAGTTCAACCTTCACCCCCGTTCTCTAAGACCGGCACAGACTTTGCCGGACCTCTCACTCTAAAGAAAGGACACACGAGGAAACCCGTACATGTGAAAGGATACGTTTGTATTTTCATCTGCTTATCAACACATGCCGTGCACATTGAATTAGTCATGGAGCTTTCAACTGAAGCTTTCATGGCTGCTTTCAGGAGGTTTTGTGCCAGGAGAGGATGTCCTGAGAAAATGGTCTCTGACAACGGCTCAAACTACGTAGGAGCTAACAGAGAACTAGCCAAGCTCTATGATCTACTGACAGCAGAATCAAAGACCCTCACTCAATTCTTCCATACCAAGAGAGTCGATTGGTCATTCATCCCTGGACGTGCACCCCACTTTGGAGGCATCTGGGAAGCTGCTGTGAAAAGTGTGAAAACATATCTCCGGAAAACTGTTGGTTCATACGTACTGTCAGTGGAGGAAGCCATCACTATCCTTGTGGAAATTGAAGCTACAATGAATTCTCGTCCCCTTTGCCCTATGGATACAATGCCTGATGACGGAGTGGAAGCGTTGACCCCAGCTCACTTCCTGGTGGGCAGATCTCTGCAAGCTCTTCCTGCACCAACATCTACTGACATGGTTATCACCGCCAGCAAACGCTGGAACCTGTGCCAGAAACTATCAGCTGACTTCTGGGATAGATGGTCCAAGGAATATCTTCAACTTTTACAAAAGAGAAATAAGTGGACGAAAACTTCTGACAACATATATCCTGGCCAACTTGTTCTACTCAAGGACCAAGAGATGTTCCAACGAAACTGGCCCTTGGCTGTTGTGCAGGAAATATTTCCTGGACAAGATGGTCTGGTCAGAGCTGTCGACATCAGGACTTCAAAAGGTGTTTACCGAAGACCAGTACACAAGCTAGTTCCTCTACTCAACACATCCGAATCTAGTTCGTCTTTTCGTGGGGGAGGATGTTCTGGCCATGCCTGAACATCCACTATGTTACAGGGAGACAGGAGAATAGTGACTCAACTGCCCACAGTTACCCTGCTGAACCCACAGCAGAACAATCCCACACTAATAACCCAATGTTCTCAGGCTACTAAGCGACAAATAGTATAATATTAGAAAACTGACAAAAGTAGTAACAGTAGTAGTAGTAGTACAAGTATAAGAAGCAGAGAGGATGCTCCACTCTACCCTTTTATAGGCAGAGCAGAGCAGGGCCCCTATGAGACAAACAAAGCAATGTCAACAAAGAGCAGGCTAGAGATGGAGAGTAATAGTGTAAGGGTGAATGAGATATAATAACTGTTAATGAGAGCGAACACAAGAGGTACTAATTAATAGTGTAAACAGTCACACATGCAATGAGCAATTCTAGCCTCTATTTCTACCGAGCGAGCTACATCGTTTTATACAATACGTGTATACTAGAAGTATCAACACTCAAGTATAACAATGCTATAACTTTGTAATACACATGATGTATTTGGATGCTATAATTCAAGTATACACACCTGAATATATGTTATAACTTTGTAATACACGTGATGTATTTGCATGGTATATATAATTCAAGTATACACACATGAATATAACAATGTTCTTTCAGTGATATACACATGTGGTAAGCATGAGTATACTACATGAATACACCTGTTAGTATAATAAAAATATTACTTTAAAATACATATTATTTACATAATATGTGTATACCACTGAAATACACGTATGAGTATAACTCAATTATTCTAGTGCTATACACTTCCCATTACACATCAGTATTCTCTACTTTTTGCATGGTGTAATAACGAATTATTTTAGAATAAATAATAGAATAATTATAACATTTTGAGCATTATGCTGGTGGGTCCTACTTAAGACACATCATTTACTTAGCAGCTGATACGAAGCTTGGCTTCTGTTTCGCTTATGGCCAAGACTTTCCCAGTTACGCTAATATTTTTGCCTATAGATGAGTGGTGTGAGAGTAGGGGATAGATGAGTGGTGTGAGAGTAGGGGATAGATGAGTGGTGTGAGAGTAGGGGATAGATGAGTGGTGTGAAAGTAGGAGATAGATGAGTGGTGTGAGAGTAGGAGATAGATGTAATATTATAGAAAATAGGGAACCATTACGGTTAGAAGTTCAAAATTATAATAAAATACTTTGTTTACTGTACTAATGATGTATACAAATTATACACTTTATACATGTATATTCTTCCATTCACTTTACTGGTACCATTACTGAGTCAGTGATGACTCCACAATTTTGGATTCATGCACTCTTACATTAAATGTACTGACTTCACTTATTTCCTAATTTTTACCAGTTATTCTAGCATTATGCTCATATGACACCTATTGTTCTCAAAATTAGGCTAGTATATTTGGGCAAGGCTTTGCTATGGCTTAAAGAAATTTTATAAACCGAATTATTCTTCGAGCAACGTAAAATCAAAGAATTCTGGCTGGGAAGAAATTAAATATAATACTCAGGTAGACTTTGGTTTTAGTAGCAACATCCTAATTGCTTTGTGCTTTGTATATTCAAAACCAACAATATAAAATTACTGCCTGAATTCATCTAGCAAAAAGACAAGAGAATCAAACATGCTATAACTGGGCCCTGGGGAGTGCGTGGGGGGCGCGTGAGGTGTTTGCGTAGGCAAACCTTTCTCTCTCTCAAAATAACACCGTTTGTAATATGCCCCACAAACAAACGTCCAATTTTATTGTGTTAATCGTAATGCTTGCAGTATCTATATAATAATGGGGAATACACTGTCATTTGCGTCATTTTCATGTAGCATCAGTCCATAGTTTATGACTGTTAGTTCCTCATGGCCTCCCCCCCCCCCCCCCCCCGATTGCCTCCCCCCCCCCCCCCCCCCCACAATAATTATTTTCTGCATTGAGCCCTATACTGGAAGTGAGATGTTTCACTGATAATACTATCTCACATTAAGGTAAATAAAATCACTGCATGTAGCTATCTCAACTTCTTCTCCAGCAACTCTACCGTCAGCATCAAAGCATGCTTTGGTGAATCAAAAATGGAAGACAAACAATAATTGATCGGTAGGTAGCTATAGATGTTATAACTTTTAAGAGCAAAGAGTGAAAAAAATTTATACAGGAATTTTTTTTTTGTCAATCATATAGCTACAGTCATATTTATCACTTATGATGTTTCAAATAATATGTTGGGGTAGTAACTGCTACAGAAAGCGGCTGCTCTTGATCCCACTACAAGAGGCTATAATTTAAAGATACTTAACACTGGTCACTTCAAACTTCTTGCAAGAACAACAGTCTGAAGGGTAGACAGAGCTATTTATGAGGGGGAAAATGATACTAACTAATGAGAGAGTTGAAAGAAAGGAGATGATTAGCTAGTTAGTGAATGAAAGGTGTGACTATATTGATATGGAGGGAATGTAACTCACTGTGGAGTATGGAGCGCAAATGAAATGTGGGACTAAAAAAAACATTACTATATGAGTCCAGAGGAGTAGGAAGACAGATCGAATTGGTGCGGTCAATTATAACCACAACCATTTAACCACACCCACTTATGTATTCAAGTGATGAGTTTGATTAATAGAAAGACATTATAGAAGTATTTTTAAACAAAAAAACAACAAGATTTTTAATCAATAATTTCAAATGCCACTGCAATCCTAACAATTCAACGAGCCATTTTTATATATTACAAAGCAAATGATTTAATAAACAATCAGTTGGTTCATGTCAAATAAATAATTTGTGAAATTATAATTATGTTATGTAGAGTGTATATATTGAATAGCTATAGCTACTTAAAATAAAACTAATATATGCAGTCGTACACATACATACTTTGAGTCCAGCTCTAGTTCATAATAAAGTTTCTGAGGGTTGCCTTGGCAACTCTTTGGTGAGGGCTGACCTAAACATATGTTTAATGTTTTTTAGAGCATTTGCTTCCAAGTTTACGCCTACAGATGAGAATATTATAGAAAAATTATTGTGTCACCCTAAACAACTGGTGTGATGAACATGTATTGGACAGCTGACATGTCAGTCATTATTGTTGCCTGTGTTCATGTGCATCCTTTTGAACTGTGTATCTCAAATAGTTTCTTGTGTAGTCTTCATTATCCATCAGACCTCAAATGAATAAGAACTCCTCCCAATGGTTTGAGATTGCCTCTGTTTTATAACTACAAATGCACATTTCTAGTATAAAATTTTACCTCAAACAATTGGGAGGAGTTTTAGTTCATTTCTGGTCAGATGGATGGAGACTGGAGGTGGTACCACTGGAACCTGTCTGAGATGACAGATCAAAGGCCAAAAAGACAATGCACATGCACACAGACAACATAATCACTGACATAAGTGTTTTCAATATTATGTTCATCAAAACCAGTAGCTTAGGTTGACATAACAAGTCTAGCTTTTATAATACCTGTCATCTGTTGGTGGTAGATAAGTGGGTGGAAATGTGTAACACACCAACTTTTTTCTTTTAATTCAGTACAGCCTGAGACTATTTCATTCTAGCTGAATTATCATAGACATTTGGTGTAAAATTTTGATGACATGAATAAAATATCCTATAGAATTTCCACTCATAGTACTCTACTATTGTCTGGCAGCCATTCGATATATAAAAGGTTTCATTCATTAGTATAATAATGAATATCTAACATTAGTTCATACATAATATATGAAAGAAGGAAAAGAGATGTGGACCAAGTTGATTATTGTTATTCCACATTTTCTTTCTCAGCCTTCTTTTACTCATTAGATGTAGCTATTCCCTCTCCCTTTCACAGGCTTTTTTTTTTTAATACTGAATTAAAAATATTTGGTCGCCACCGGGAATCAAACCTAGGACCACTTGCTTAATGCACAAGCGCTCTGCCACTGAGCTATGACAACCAGCTTGCAAACAAACACTTCAATTCTGTATTTATACTGAAATTTTCTAAGCAAGCGATCACATGTTTGATTGCTGGTGGCGACCAAATATTTCTAATTCTGTATTATTTCAAAAAAAGCCTGTGAAAGAGAGAGAATGCATCTGATGAATAAAAAATAGCTCAGAAAAATTATTGTGAACTTTAATAGACTAGAAAATATTATAGGACTGCAAAGGACTAGAAAATGCAACAGATCATATACAACAACACTGAAGAGACTAAAATAACTGAGGAGACTAAAGCGACTACGAAGACTAAAGAGATCAAAGAGACTGAAGAAGCTGGAAGAGACTGGAGAGAGTGTGACTAGTGAGACCATGCAGAAGAGACTGGAGAGAGTGTGACTAATGAGACCAGAAGAGACTTAATAGACTAGAAAAGACTAAAGATACTCGAAGAGACTAAAAAGACTAGAAGAGACTAAAGACTAAAAGAGACTAGAAGAGACTAGAAGAAACCAGAGAGACTAGAAGAGATTAAAAAGACTAGAAGAGTCTAAAGAAACTATAAGAAACCATAAGAGACTAAAGAGATTAGATGAGACTAACGGGACTAGAAGAGACTAAAGAAACTGGAAGAAACTAGAAGAGACTAAAGAGAAGAAAAGAGACTAAAGAGGCTAGAAGAGCCTAAATAGACTAGAAGAGACTAAAGAGACTGAAGAGAGACTAAAGAAAGAGATTAGAAGAGACTAATGTTCAGGCCTTCACCTGAACAGGAACAGAACTTTAACATTCATTTAGTTTAACCTAATTAGCTACTTAATTTATCACCCTTATTATTGTATTTCTCTTCCCCCTCCCCCCACACTTTTCTTTTATTCTATTATTTTTGTTTCATGGTTCGCTAGAGCATAGCTAGCTAAGTGCGTTATTGAATTGTGAAGTTTTTGTTGAGTGTTGTGGGCGAGTGACTCTGGTCCTTCAACTTTATAGCTAGAAACCTGGTGAGCCTGTGGATTTACGCCCACACTCAACAAACAATTAGTATTTTGCTTATGCGATAGGAACTTATTCTATAAATAACTCTTAAGATGATGTAATGAAAGTAAGTAAACTTGGTTACGTGTGTAATCACAAACCGCCCCCCCCCCCCCGAACCGCCCCCCCCCCCCCCCCCCCCCCCCCCCCCCCCCCCCACACACACACACACACACACACACACGCGTGCGCTTCGATTTGACACGCCCAATAACCAAAAATAGTGGTGGTACGCAAGAGGCGAAAACACTTCGATTCATCTAAACTTTAGTTTATAATATAATAAAATTAAAAAAAAGGAGTGAATCCGCTGTTTGATTGTAGCTAATCGCTATGGACTACTTAAAAGAACTTGTATGGGATAAGTACGGACGTATACTAGAAGTGAAATCACAACAGGAAGCTGTTCCAATACAGTACGATGTGCTTCAGGACAATGTACAAATCTTAATGTTATCGTTACAATGCTTTGGTGTTATAGATAATTTTGATGCTTTTATTAAAGCTGAAGAAGTATTTGATTATATTCAACACCAGCCAAACAAGTCTATTGGATTCCTAACTTCCCACAAGCTAGTTGAAGAACTAACTATTAACCACAACAGTCCTTTACACGTAGCTTGTCTACGGGGTGACCTAGACATGGTAAAGAAAGTGTGTTGTTATCACTATATTGATTGTACCAACAAAGTTGGAGACACACCCCTTCATATAGCATGTCGTCTGGGTCATGAAGATATCTGTGAGTATATATCTGGTGAGATAGTAACTAATAGCAGGGGGTCTTTTGTAAGGATTAAAACTTTACCAAAGCTCTACTTTCTTAAACATGGTTTATTTAAGGAATACACAGGGAAAGTTTTAGTTAGTGCTAATTTTCCAGCTATATTTACAGAAAACGAAGAAAAATTAACTCCCTTTCAAGTTGCATTGAGATTTCAAAATTATTCTTGTATGAGTATTGTACTTAGTCTTCCTAAATTTCATTTTATATTATGTCGAAAATCTATGGCATTTATTGATTTAAGCAGTGAGCAGAGTTTAGAACATGTAAACAGTGGAACACCTGGTGGTCAGGTTATCAGTGGACAGCTTTACAATGAATATTTGAAGAAGTGTACAGATGTTCTTCATGACTACAAACAAAAAAATTATACTCAAATAATAGCTACTGTTGGGTTCAATGGCCTATACAAGAATGATAAAGGACAAGTCCCTATTGAATCTTTGATGGAGAATTATGATAAAGTAGGTGATACAGTAGGTCTTGTTAATAACATTGTTAAACACAATGCTTGTTTCTGGCATGATTTCATAAAGACAGATAGTAAGAAGTTTTTTTCTTTCTGTTCTACGCATAAGTTATTTGAACCTGAAATTTGGAAACACTTGTGCCATACAAAAGACCAGTGTAACAATTTACTTCTTCACTTAATTTGTCGCTATTGCAATGATACTACCATAGTGAAATCCTTTTGTCAATGTGACATTAATACAAAAAATGCATTTGAATGTACTCCGTTACGTGAAGCTATCCTAAATGAGAATTACTCCGTATGTCGTTGGCTAATACTTGACAGACAATATGATATGTGTTATGAAGACATGAGCTACATTAGCATTTTATGTGAGAAAATTCTAGTGCCATCTTTTGAAGTTACAGAAGTCGCACCAGGAGACACATTACTGCATGTAGCAGCAGCTAGTGGAAGTAGTGATGCAGTCTCATATCTCATAGGGTATATGAAGTTAAACACTTTGAATTCTAAGCAGCAATATCCTCTTCATTTGGCATGTAAATCTGGTTTATCCATAGAAGCCATTCACTTATTGAGAGAATGTGATATAACTCACAAAGATATCGATGGCAGTACTCCTCTAGACTTACTCTACAAACATCATCCTAACAGACAGGACTTAATAATATGTGCCATGGGATCCTCTTTCTATATTCCTGGAAGTTCACCTTGCAAAGGAGAAGAATTAGTTTCAACTGAATGGTTGCGTGATCTGGATTATAAAGAACTAGCAAGACATCACAAGTTGCAAAACAACGTTCTCCATATTGCTTCAGAAA